>Ga0308163_10000135_pt1 | contig 215198 bp, 184 predicted proteins | sample PhyTR1_FD_201037 | JGI IMG/M metagenome (GOLD analysis project Ga0308163, IMG submission 201037) | Phyllosphere microbial communities from UC Gill Tract Community Farm, Albany, California, United States - DLSLT.R1 | ecosystem: Host-associated > Plants > Phyllosphere > Unclassified | place... | reverse complement strand
CGCTTCTCGGCCACTGCTGGGGCCGCTCGCTACGGTTTGGCAAGGCCCCGATAAGCTAACTAACTCAAATCCAAATCTTTGGAAGAGCTGCATTTTCTCACAGGCATAGAATGGTTTCATTCGGGTTTTCGGTTTTGTTCGTCTTTTTCTTCGTGCTGACACTGGTCCTGCGCTACTGGCTGGCCAACCGGCACATCCGTCACGTGCTGCGCCACCGCGGGCAGGTGCCGGCCGAATTCGCCGCCAGGATTCCGCTCGCCGCCCACCAGAAGGCGGCCGACTACACGGTCGCCAGGACCCGCTTCGGCCTGTTCCACGCGCTGTGGAGCGGCCTGGTGCTGGTCGGCTTCACGCTGCTGGGCGGCCTGCAGGCGCTGTCCGGCGCCGTGCTGCACTTCACCGGTCCGGGCATGGCGCACCAGGTCGGCCTGGTGGTGGCGTTCGCGGTCGTCTCGGGCGTGCTCGACCTGCCCTTCGACTACTACCGCCAGTTCGTGATCGAGGAGCGCTTCGGCTTCAACAAGATGAAGGTCGGGCTGTGGCTGAGCGACATGGTCAAGAGCAGCGCCATCGGCGCCGTCATCGGCCTGCCGCTGATCTGGGTGGTGCTGACCCTGATGGACCGGACCGGCGACCTGTGGTGGTTCTATGCCTGGCTGGTGTGGAGCGGCTTCCAGCTCCTGATGATGGTGCTGTTCCCGACCGTGATCGCACCGCTGTTCAACAAGTTCTCGCCGCTGTCCGACGACGGCCTGAAAGCCCGCATCGAAGGCCTGATGGCGCGCACCGGCTTCGCCTCCAAGGGCCTGTTCGTGATGGACGGCAGCAAGCGCTCGAGCCACGGCAACGCCTATTTCTCGGGCTTCGGCGCCAACAAGCGCATCGTGTTCTTCGACACCCTGATCGAGCGCCTGGCGCCGCAGGAAGTCGAGGCGGTGCTCGCGCACGAACTGGGCCACTTCAAGCTCAAGCACATCGTCAAGCGCATCGCCGTGATGTTCGCGCTGTCGCTGGTGTTCCTGGCCCTGCTCGGCTGGCTGAAGAACCAGGTGTGGTTCTACACCGGCCTGGGCGTCATCCCCGATGTTTCAACATTATTGGGACAATCGAACGATGCCATGGCGCTGCTGCTGTTCATGCTGGTGCTGCCGGTGTTCCTGTTCCCGTTCGCGCCGCTGTCTTCGCTGACCTCGCGCAAGCACGAATTCGAAGCCGACGCCTTCGCCGCCCGGCACAGCGACGCGCGCGACCTGGTCTCGGCGCTGGTCAAGATGTACGAGGACAATGCCTCGACCCTGACCCCGGACCCGCTGCACTCGGCCTTCTACGATTCGCACCCGCCGGCCTGGGTCCGCGTCCAGCACCTGCAGCACCCGCAGCAACCGCAGCCGGGGGCCGCATGAGCCTGCTCGACCAACACTGCGTACACGGCGCCCCCGCCCTCGACGACGCCGCCCTCACCGCCCTGCTGCCGCAGGTGCCCGACTGGCATTTGGAGGACGACCACCTGCAGCGCGAATACGCCTTCCGCGACTACCACGAGACGATGGCCTTCGTGAACGCGCTGGCCTGGATGATCCACGGGCAGGACCACCACCCGCAACTGTGGGTGCGCTACCGCCACGTCGGGGTCGCCTGGACCACGCACTCGGCCGGCAACCGCGTCAGCGAGAACGACTTCATCTGCGCGGCCAGGGCCGACGCCATCTACGCGCAGCGGGAGCACGCATGAGCAACCTGACCGGCATCATCGTCGCGGCCCACGGCCGCCATTACCTGGCCGACGTCGACGACAACGGCACGCACCAGCTCCTGCAGTGCGTCACGCGCGGCAAGAAGACCAACGTCGCGGTCGGCGACGTGGTGCACCTGAAGCGCACCTCGAACGACCAGGCCGTGATCGAAAAGATCGCCGAGCGCACCACCCTGCTGTACCGCTCGGACCAGTACAAGTCCAAGCTGCTGGCGGCCAACATCTCGCGCCTGTTCATCGTCATCGCCACCGAACCGGGCTTCACCGACGACCTGGTGTCGCGCGCGCTGGTGGCCTGCGAGGCGGCCGGCATCGAGGCCCACCTGATCCTGAACAAGGTCGACGTGCTTGATGGCCTGGCGCGCGCCCGCGAGCGCGCGGCGCTGTACACCGGCATGGGCTACCCGCTGCACGAAGTCTCGGCCAAGGCCGACCCGGAAGGCACCGTCGCCGTGCTGAAGCCGCTGCTTGCCGGCCACTCGTCGATCCTGATCGGCCAGTCCGGCATGGGCAAGTCCTCGATCATCAATCTCCTGATCCCGGACGCCGACATCGCGGTGCGCGAGATCTCGGAAGCGCTGGATACCGGCAAGCACACGACGACCTTCACCCGCCTGTATCAATTGCCCGCAGTCGAAGGCGAACCAGGCGGCAGCATCATCGACTCGCCCGGTTTCCAGGAATTCGGCCTGTACCACCTGAGCGAAGGCATGCTGGAGCGCGCCTTCGTCGACTTCAAGCCCTACCTGGGCGGCTGCAAGTACTACAACTGCCGCCACCTGGCCGAGCCGCAGTGCGCGGTGCTGGATGCGGTGGCCGCGGGCAAGATCAGCAAGATGCGCCATGAGCTGTATGCGCAGCTGTTGCACGAGTCGGCGCAGACCCTGTATTGACGGGTCGGCGCTTCATTTTCCGAAAGACAAACGAAACCGCTTATAATTCAAAGGATCACCGCATCCTCGACACAATATGGCTGGCCAGACTCCCATCAAGCACTTCCTGCAGTTCTCCGATTTCACCCGTGACGAATTCGAGTACGTGATCGAACGCGCCAAGGTCATCAAGCGCAAGTTCAAGGCCTACGAGGTGTACCACCCGCTGGTCGACCGCACGCTGGTGATGGTGTTCGAGAAGAGCTCCACGCGCACCCGTCTTTCCTTCGAAGCCGGCATGCACCAGCTGGGCGGCGCCGCGATCTACCTGAACACCCGCGACAGCCAGCTGGGCCGCGGCGAGCCGGTGGAAGACGCCGGCCAGGTCATGTCGCGCATGTGCGACATCATCATGGTGCGCACCTTCGGCCAGGACATCATCGAGCGCTTCGCGGCCCATTCGCGCGTGCCGGTGATCAACGGCCTGACCAACGAGCACCACCCCTGCCAGGTACTGGCCGACGTGTTCACCTTCCACGAACACCGCGGCTCGATCGCCGGCAAGACGGTGGCCTGGATCGGCGACGCCAACAACATGCTGTACTCGTGGCTGCAGGCGGCCGAAGTGTTCGGCTTCCACCTGAACGTGTCGACCCCGAAGGGCTACGACATCGATCCGGCCATGGTCAACACCAAGAACTACACCTTCTTCGAGAACCCGTCCGATGCCTGCGCCGGCGCGCACCTGGTGAACACCGACGTCTGGACCAGCATGGGCTACGAGAAGGAAAACGCCGAACGCCTGAAAGCCTTCGACGGCTTCATCGTGGACGGCGCCAAGATGGCGCGTGCCGCACCCGACGCGCTGTTCATGCACTGCCTGCCCGCCCACCGCGGCGAGGAAGTGGCGGCCGAGGTCATCGACGGCCCGCAATCGGTGGTGTGGGACGAAGCCGAGAACCGTCTGCACGTGCAGAAAGCCTTGATCGAGTACCTGCTGCTGGGCCGTATCGAAGACAAGTAACATCACCTTTTTAGCTTGATCGTCGGACAGGAAACGACTTCCCGCTGCGGCGGGAAGAAAGTCTCCCGGTCCGGCTGACCATATACCCCCCCTCCAAAACACTGGAACTCCCATGAGCGACATTAAAAAAGTAGTCCTCGCCTACTCCGGCGGCCTCGATACCTCGGTCATCCTCAAATGGCTGCAGGACAATTACAAGTGCGAAATCGTCACTTTCACCGCCGACCTCGGCCAGGGTGAAGAGCTGGAGCCGGCGCGCGCCAAGGCGATCAAGTTCGGCATCAAGCCGGAAAACATCTACATCGACGACGTGCGCGAAGAATTCGTGCGCGACTTCGTGTTCCCGATGTTCCGCGCCAACACCGTCTACGAAGGCGAGTACCTGCTGGGCACCTCGATCGCGCGTCCGCTGATCGCCAAGCGCCTGATCGAGATCGCCAACGAGACCGGCGCCGACGCCGTGTCGCACGGCGCGACCGGCAAGGGCAACGACCAGGTGCGCTTCGAGCTGGGCGCCTATGCGCTCAAGCCGGACGTCAAGATCATCGCCCCGTGGCGCGAGTGGGACCTGCTGTCGCGTGAAAAACTGCTGAAGTACGCGGAAGACGCCGGCATCGACATCGACATGAAGCACAAGAACGGCGGCGCGCCGTACTCGATGGACGCCAACCTGCTGCACATCTCCTTCGAAGGCCGCCACCTGGAAAACCCGAGCGCGGAAGCCGAGGAATCGATGTGGCGCTGGACCGTGTCGCCGGAACAGGCACCGGACCAGGCCGAGTACCTCGACATCGAATACGAGCACGGCGACATCGTCGGCCTCAACGGCGTCAAGATGAGCCCGGCCCAGGTGCTGACCGAGCTGAACCGCCTGGGCGGCAAGCACGGCATCGGCCGCCTGGACCTGGTGGAAAACCGCTACGTCGGCATGAAGTCGCGCGGCTGCTACGAAACCCCGGGCGGCACCATCATGCTGCGCGCCCACCGCGCGATCGAATCGATCACGCTGGACCGCGAAGTCGCCCACCTGAAGGACGACCTGATGCCGCGCTACGCTTCGCTGATCTATAACGGCTACTGGTGGGCACCGGAACGCGTCGCGCTGCAGACGCTGATCGACCACACCCAGAAGAGCGTCAACGGCTGGGTGCGCGTCAAGCTGTACAAGGGCAACGTGATCGTGGTGTCGCGCGATTCGAAGACCGATTCGCTGTTCGACATGAACATCGCGACCTTCGACGAAGACGGCGGCGCCTACAACCAGGCGGATGCCGGCGGCTTCATCAAGCTGAATGCGCTGCGCATGCGCATCGCGGCCAAGGCGCGGGCCAAGCGCGGGCAGTAATTCCTTGAGTTGACATGCAAAAGCCGCTGGTCCTGATGGGCCAGCGGCTTTTTTATTGCCCTACTGCGTCGTTCCCGCGAAGGCGGGAACCCAAGTTCTGCTTGCGTTTCGACTGCTCGTGCAACTTGGGTCCCCGCCTTCGCGGGGACGACGGTTCAGAGTGTGATAGTACTAATTAGTCAAGCGGACTTCTCGCATCAAAAGTGGAAGTTGGCGGTCAGGCTGGCCCACCGCGGCGCCCCCGGCGTATACCGGTACCCGCTCTTGTTGATCGCCGCCACATAGCGCTTGTCGCCCAGGTTGTACACGTTCAGTTGCAGGTCCAGCCAGCGGTTCACCCGGTACGCCGCCATCGCATCCACCACCCAGTAATCGTCCGCATATGCCGGCGTGCCCACCGCCCCGTCGGTGCCGCGCAGCAGGCGGCCCGCGTAGCGCACGCCGCCGCCGATCTTCAGGCCGTAAGGCAGCGTGTAGGTGGTCCAGCTGGTGAAGGCCGACTTCGGGGTGTAAGTCAGCGCGTTGGCGCCGCCGGCGGTGATCAGCTTGCCCGATTCGATGCTGGTGTCCATCCAGGTGTAGCCGGCGCTGACCGACCAGTTGCGCGCCAGTTCGCCGATCGCGCTCAGTTCCACGCCCTGCACGCGCTTGCGGCCGGTCTGGTAGTACAGCAGGTCCACCGGGTCCTGCTCGACCTCGTTCTTGACGTCGGTGCGGAACAGCGCCGCGTTCAGGCCCAGCCTGTGCTGCATCAGGTCCCACTTGGCGCCGACCTCGGTGGTGGTGCTGACCTGCGGGTCGTAGACCGGATTCGCGGCGCTGTTGGCGCTGCCGCTCAGCGTCAGGTTGGAGCCCGGCGGCTGCTTGGAATTGGCCCACAGCGCGTACACGCTGCTGTTCGCGGTCGGCTTGTACAGCAGCGAGACCTTGCCGCTGGCCAGGCTGTCGCTCAGCTCGATGTGGGTCGGCACCAGCGCGCTGCCCGACACGGCGACCGCATCGTAGTCGACGTCGAAGTGGTCGATGCGCGCCGAGACGCCCAGCAGCCACTTGTCGCCGATGTGGATCGTGTCGAGCAGGTAGCCTGCTGCGGTGGTCGATTCGCCCTGGGTACGGGCGCCGGTGCGCACCAGGTTCAGGCCGCTGAGCGGCGAGCTCGGGTCCGGGTTGTACAGGTTGGCCGGCAACAGCGTGCCGCCGCCGGCGTAGCTCCAGTTCTTCTGCTTCTCGTTGCTCAGGTCGAAGCCCGCCACCAGCGTATGGCGCAGCGCGCCGGTGTCGAATTCGCCGGTGAGCGTGGTCTGGTTGGCCAGGATCGTGTTTTCCTGGTCCTTGATGGTGCGGTTGGTGCGGGCCAGCAGCCAGGTCGACGGGTCGGCCGTGCGCACCGCCGGATAGGCGGCCGTGGGCGCGGTGATCAGGTTGGCGGCGCTGCCCATGAAGGCGCTCAGCATGTAGAACTGCTTGGTCTTGCCGTAGCGGCTGGTGCTGCGCAGTGTCATGCGCGGGCCGAATTCGTGGTCGAGGATGGCGGTGAGCATGTCGGCCTTGACATGGTCGAAGTCGGCCAGCGAGCCATAGAAATTGTGCGGATCGACCGCCGGCGCGCCGTTCAGCTCCGGCCTGGTGGCGGCCGGGCTGGTGTAGCCGGGCAGGCCGACGGTCGGCACGCCGCCGTCCGGCCGGTTGTCTTGCTTCACATGCAGGTAGTCGAGGTAGAACCGGGTCGGGCTGTTCAGGCCGAAGGCGATCGACGGCGCCACCGCCCAGCGCTTGTCCTTCACTGCGTCGCGCGCCGGGTTGCCGTTGTCCTGGTCGAGCGCGTTCAGGCGGAACGCGATGCCGCGCCGGTGATCGATGACGGTGTTCAGGTCGGCGGTGCCGCGCAGGCGGTCGGCGCTGCCGGCCACCAGGCTGGCGTCGCCGAAGCGCCGCAGCAGCGGCTGCTTGGTGTTCAGGTTGATCGAGCCGGTCGGCGCGCCGCGTCCGGTGTCGGTGCCGGCCGGGCCCTTCAGCACGTCGATCTGTTCGATGTTGAAGACGTCGCGCGAGATCGAGCCGATGTCGCGGATGCCGTCGACGAACAGGCTGCCCGAGCTGTCGAAGCCGCGCATGTAGATGGCGTCGCCGGTGGTGGTGTTGCCGTTCTCGCCGAGGAAGAAGGTACCCACGCCCGGGGTGTTGCGCAGCGCCTCGGTCAGCGTGGTGGCGCCCTGCTGCGCGAACAATTCCTTCTTGATGACGACCAGGGTCTGCGGCGTGTCGACCAGCGCTTCGGTGTATTTGGAGGAGCCGGCGTGCTCGGCCTTGTAATCGTTCTCGCGTTCGCCCACCACGTGCACCCGGCGCGGGTGGTCGGCATCGCTGTCGGCGATGGCGGCGGCCCCATCGTCCGCCGCCTGCGCGGCGAGCGGCAGCACCAGCATGGCGAGGGCGGCGTGGCGGATCGGGGTGGTGTGTTTGCGGCTGGTGATGTGCTTGGTCGGTGTCATGGCGAAGTGGTGATGTTGTTCTGGAATAGTTATCGAAGCGCCACGCACTCTAACAAGGAATTCGAACAATGTAAACGCGAATCATTATCATTTGCGTTAACAATGAATGTTCGCCAGTTGTTGCCAAACACGCTAACATGGCGGTTCACCGCTTTTTGGTAGCGACATGAGCGAAACCGGGAATGCCAGCGACAACCCCTGCCTGGAATGCGGCGCCTGCTGCATGAGCTATCGCGTGTCGTTCTACTGGGCCGACGGGGAAGCGCGCGGCTTGCCGGCCGCGCTGACCGAACAGCTGAACCCCTTCCTCGTCTGCATGGCGGGTACCAATACCGCGCGGCCGCATTGCGCCGCGCTGCGGGGCGCCATCGGCGGGCCGGTAGCCTGCGCCGTCTACGAGCAACGTCCCGCGCCCTGCCGCGAAGTGCAGCCGGGCGACGAGAAATGCCGGCGCGCCCGCGGGCGCCACGGCTTGCCTCCTTTGCATGCCCCTACCCCGCCCGCATGACCGAAAAAGCGGTTTTTGTTGCGCTGATGCACCATTTTGTTACCCTCCCTGCCGGCAAAATGTTACATTCCCTGTTCCCTGAAACGCGGAGCAGCGATGTTTTCCAACCTGAGTCTGAAGAGCAAACTGAGCACCGGCTTCGGTGCCATCGTCGCCATCATTCTGTTGCTGCTGGGCCTTGCCTATAACAATTTTTCCCGCCTTTCCGACGCGCGCGACTGGGATCGCCATACGCTCCAGGTCTTGTTGGAAACGAATAACGTCGCGACTTCGATGCTGCAGGTACAGACCGCGGTGCGCGGCTACCTGCTGACCGGGGACGAAGGCCTGCTGGCGTCGATCGAAGGCGAACACGCCCGCGCGCGCACGCACATGCAGCGTGCCCGCGACCTGACCCGCGACAATCCGACCCAGCAGCAGCGCCTGAGCCAGCTCGACCCGATCATCAACAACTGGATGACACGTACGGTCAATCCGCAGATCGCGCTGCGCCGCCGCAGCGGCGCGGCCGGGACCATGACGATCAATCCCGAAACCGCCACCGCGGTGCTGTTCGGCAGCACCAGCCTGGATGCCGCCCGCCGGGTGCTGGAAGAAGTCGAAGCCGAGGAAAACCGCCTGCTGGGCCTGCGCCAGCAGGAAACCGCCGCCCTGCAGCACACCATGAACCTGCTGCTCGGCGTCGGCGGCCTGGTCTGCGTGCTGCTGGCGATCGCGATCGGCACCCTGCTGGTGCGTTCGGTGTCGCGCCCGCTGGCCAGCCTGAACGCGGCGGCGCGCCAGCTCGGCACCGGCGTGCAGGGTGCGCGCGCCGAGGTACTGTCGCGCGACGAACTGGGCCAGGTGGCGCAGGAATTCAACCGCATGGCGCAGGCGATCGAGGACAGCCAGGCCAAGGAACTGGCCGCGACCAACGAGCTGCGCGCCAAGGTCGATTCGCTGCTGACCGTGGTATCGCGCGCCGCGCAGGGCGACCTGACCGGCGAGGTCGCGATCCGCGGCGGCGACGCCATCGGCCGCCTGGGCGAAGGCCTGGCCACCATGCTCGGCAACCTGCGCAGCCTGATCAACAACGTGCAGCGCGCCGGCATCCAGGTCACCACCTCCGCCACCCAGATCGCCGCCTCCGCGCGCGAGCAGGAAGCGACCGGGGTCGAGCAGGCCCAGACCAGCGTCGAAGTGCTGTCGACCACGCGCGAGATCTCGGCCAACACCGCCCATCTGCTGCGCACGATGGAAGAAGCGACCGAGGTCGCCGACTACACCACCAACGCCACCGCCGAAGCCCAGGGCAACCTGCAGCGCATGGACCAGACCATGCAGCAGATGGTGGCGGCCACCGACTCCATCGGCGCCAAGCTGGCGGCACTGTCGGAAAAGGCCAGCAACATCAACAGCGTGCTGACCACCATCACCAAGGTGGCCGACCAGACCAACATCCTGTCGCTGAACGCCGCGATCGAGGCCGAGCGCGCAGGGGAAGCCGGCCGCGGCTTCGCCGTGGTGGCCAGCGAGATCCGGCGCCTGGCCGACCAGACCTCGGTCTCGACCTGGGACATCGAGCAGATGCTGAAGGAGATGCAGTCGGCGGTGTCGGCCAGCGTGATGGGCATGGACAAGTTTGCCGAAGAGATCCGCCGCAGCGTCGGCGAGGCGCGCCAGGTGGCCGGGCAGCTGTCCGGCATGACGGACCAGGTGCGCAAGCTGGCGCCGCGCTTCGATCTGGTGCTGCAGGGGATGCAGTCGCAGGCGGTGGGCGCGTCCCAGATCACCGAAACCATGATGCAGCTGTCCGACGCCAGCCAGCAGACGGTCGATTCGCTCAAGGCGACCAGCGAAGCCGTGCACCAGCTGCAGTACGCCGCCGGCGACCTGCAGCAATCGGTGGCCAGCTTCGCCGTCAACGTCTGAGGACGGGCGCCGCTTGCCATGAAGGTGCTGGTCTTTCACATCGGTCCGGATCGCTACGCCCTGCCCCTGGCGGCGGTGCTGCGGGTGCTGCCGGCCGCGCGCCTGAAGGCCCTGCCGGGCACGCCGGACTACGTGGCCGGCCTGCTCGACCTGCACGGCGCGCCGCTGCCGGTGATCGACCTGTCGCGCCTGGCCGGGCGGCCGGCAGACGCGGTCCGCTACGACACCCGCATCCTGCTGGCCGACGTGCCGGCGGCGGGCAGCCTGCGCCGCCTCGGCCTGCTGGCCGAACGCGTGGCCGGCGTGGAAGCGCTGGCCGGGACCCCGGTCGACGCCGGCGTGCAGGCCGCCCCCTGGCTGGGCCGGGTGGCGCATGCGCACGGCGAAGCCGGCCTGGTGCATCTGATCGAACCGACGCACCTGCTGGCGCCGGAAGTCGCGGCGCTGCTGTTCGGCGCCGCCGGAGAACCGGCATGAACACCCTGCGCGCGCTACTGCAGGCCAGCACCGGCCTGGCGCCGTCCGACGCCGACCTCGAACGCGCGCTGCGCGAGCGCCTGCCGGCCGCGGGCGCCGCTGCCGTCAAGGATTACGCGCCGCTGCCCGGCACGCCGGAATTCGAGGCCCTGGTCGACCTGGTGGTGGTGCCGGAATCCTGGATGCTGCGCGACCGCGCCGTGTTCGCCGAAGCGCTGCGTTTCGTGCAGCAGCGCCTGGCGGCGCGCCCGGCCCGTCCGGTACGGATCCTGTCGCTGCCGTGCGCGGCCGGCGAAGAGCCGTATTCGATGGCGCTGGTGCTGGCCGAGGCCGGCATTCCGCCGGCGCGCTGCCGCATCGACGCGGTCGACCTGTCGCAGGCCGCGATCGCGCGCGCCAGGCAGGGGCGCTACACCCGCAACGCCTTCCGCGGCACCGACCTGTCCTTCCGCGAGCGCTGGTTCACCCCCTGCGGCGACACGTACCTGATCGCCCCGGCCCTGCGCGAGTACGTCGCATTCCGCCAGGGCAACCTGCTGGCGGCGGGCGGTCCGGCGGGTGGCGCATCCTACGACCTGGTGTTCTGCCGCAACCTGCTGATCTATTTCGACCAGATCGACCGCGCCCGCGCCGCGCAGGCGATCGGCGCGCTGCTCGCCGACGATGGCCTGCTGCTGTCCGGCCATGCCGAGGCGCCCTCGTTCTGCCGCCACGGTTTCGCGCCGCTGCCCGAGACCGGCTTTGTTTTGCGCAAGAAGGATGCGGTGCCTGCAGCGGCCCCGCGTCCGTCCACACGCAGGCCGGCCGCTGCGCCACCCGCTTCCGTCGCAGCCCCGGCCGCCGGCCTGGCGGCCGCGCCGCGCGCGCAGCCGCAGCCGCAGGACCTGCTGGCCCAGGCCCAGACCCACGCCGACGCCGGCCGCCTGGCCGACGCCGAAGCCGCCTGCCGCGCCGTCCTGGCTCAGGCGCCCGACAGCGCCGCGGCCTGGTTCCTGCTGGGGATGATCCACGAATGCGGCGGCCGGCCGCGCGCCGCCGACGCCAGCTGGCGCCGCTGCATCTACCTCGCCCCCGACCATTACGAAGCCCTGTGCAGCCTGGCCCTGCTGCACGAAGGCCTGGGCGATGCCGCCACCGGCGCCGGCTTCCGCCAGCGCGCCGCACGCATCTTCACGCGCCGCGGGAGGACCCACGCATGACGGCCTTCGATACCGGCAGCTGCTGGCGCAGCATCGGCGTGCAGGGCGACCGCAGCTGCGAGGCGCTGGCGCGCCACGCCCACTGCCGCAATTGCCCGGTGTACGGCAACGCCGCCCGCCACAGCCTGACGCGCCCGGTCGAGCCGGGCTACGGCGAGGATTGGGCGCGCGAGCTGGCGCGTCCCGACGCCGCGGCCGACACCAGCGCCGCCAGCCTCGATGCCGCGCTGGTGTTCCGGGTCGGCGCCGAATGGCTGGCGGTGCCGCTGGCGCTGGCGGCTTCGGTGGCGCCGATCGCACCGGTGCACCGCCTGCCGCACCGCGGCGGCGCGCACTCGCACCACGCGCTGCTCGGCATTGCGGCCGCCGGCGGCAAGCTGCTGCCGGCGGTGTCGCTGGCGCGCCTGCTCGACATCGACAGCGAGACGGTGCCGGCCACCGGCGGACGGCACGCCTTCCGGCGCCTGCTGGTGCTGGCCGAACCGGGCGCACCGTCGTTCGCGCTGCCGGTGGACGAGGTCCACGGCGTGCTGCGTCATGCACCCGCCGCGCTGCAGCCGCCGGCCGCCACCGTCGGTCGCGCCCCGCCGCCGCTGCTGGCCGGCGTGCTGAGCGGCGCGCTGGGCAGCACCGAGGTCGCCGGGCGCGCCGCGGCCGACATGGCGGGCATCGGCCTGCTCGATGCCGGGGCGCTGATGGCGGCCCTGAAAGGATTGCTGCGATGAGCTTCGACGGCGATCTGAGCGGCTTCTCGATGCTCGACCTGTTCCGCATGGAAGCGGGCGAACAGGCGCGCGTGCTGACCGACGGCCTGCTCCAGCTGGAACGCGGCACGCCCGACGCGGCGCTGCTGGAAGCCATGATGCGCGCCGCCCATTCGATCAAGGGTGCTGCCGCCATCGTCGATCGCCAGGACGTGGTGCGCCTGGCGCATGCGATGGAAGACGTGTTCGTGGCCGCCCAGCGCGGCCGGGTCGTGGTCGACGCCGGCGCCGCCGACACCCTGCTTGAAGGCGTCGACCTGATGCTGCAGCTGGCCGGCGCCGACGGCAGCGTGGCCGCCCCCGAGGTCCGCATCGACGCCGTGGTGGATGCGCTCGAAGGCCTGCCCGGGCGGCCGGACGGCATGTTCGCGCCGGCGCCGCCGGCTCCGGTACCCGCCGCCGTGCCGGTCCCTGCGCCGGCGCCCGCAGCGCCCGCAGCGCCCCTGCCCGAGCCGCCATTGCCGCCCGCGCAGACGCCGCCGGCTGCCGCCACCGACGAGCTGATGACCCTGGTCAGCCAGGCACGCCTGAACGCCGGCCAGCTGCGCCCGTGGCTGGATCTCATGCAGCGCTACAAGCGCCAGCAGCGCGGCATGCTGGTGGCGATGGAGCAGCTGCACGAGGCGGTCGTGGCCGCGGGCGATCCGCGCCTGCTCGAGCTGGCGCTGAACGTCAGCGAGCGCGTGCGCCCGATGCGCGACTTCCTGCTGCGCGCGATCCGCGACGCCGAAGCCCACGAGCGCCAGGCCGCCAACATCTCGGCACGCCTGGCCGACGAAGTGCTGGCGCTGCGCATGTGCCGCTTCGGCGACGGCCTGCCCGGCATGCCGCGCATGGTGCGCGACCTGGCGCGCGGCCTGGGCAAGGATGTCCAGCTGGTGATCGAAGGCAGTGCCACCCTGGTCGACCGCGCGGTGCTGGCGCGCATGGAAGCGCCGCTCAACCAGATGCTGCGCAACGCGGTCGACCACGGCCTGGAGACGCCGGAGGAACGGCTGGCGGCGGGCAAGCCGGCAGGCGGTACCATCCGCCTCAGCGCGCGCCACCGCGGCGGCATGCTGGTGATCGAGATCGCCGACGACGGCCGCGGCGTCGATCCGGAGCGCATCCGCCAGGCCGCCGCGCGGCGCCTCGCCACCCCGGCCATCGCGGCCGGGCTGAGCCAGGAAGAACTGATGGAATTCCTGTTCCTGCCCGGCTTCTCGCTGAAGGAAAGCGCCAACGAACTGTCCGGTCGCGGGGTCGGCCTGGACGTGGTGCACGAGGCGGTGCAGCGCATGAGCGGGACCGCGCGCGGCACCGTGCGCGCCGAATCGCGGCCGGGCGCCGGCTTCAGCATCGTGATCACGCTGCCGCTGACCCAGTCGATCGTGCGCGCGCTGGTGGTGGACGTGGCCGGCGAGGCGTACGCGCTGCCGATCACGCGCGTGGAACGGGTGCTGCGTCCGGCGCGCACCGAGGCGCGCACGCTGTCCGGGCGCGAGTACGTCGAGCTGGACGGCCTGCAGCTCGGGCTGGTGGCCGCGGCGCGCGTGCTGGAGCTGGACGAGGCCGCGTCGGCGGCGCGCGACGATACCCTGTCGGTGATCGTGATCGGCACCGGACGCGAACGCTACGGCCTGGTGGTCGATGCCATCCGCGGCGAGCAGAGCCTGACCGTGCAGCCGCTCGAACCGGTGTTCGGCAAGCTGCGCGACATCGCGGCCGGCGCCCTGCTCGACGACGGCTCGCCGGTCCTGATCGTCGATGTGCCCGACCTGCTGCTGTCGATCGGCCGCCTGCTGGACCAGGGCGCGACCCTGCAGCCTGCACGCGCGCTGGAGGCCGGCAGCGTGCGCCGCGTGCTGGTGGTCGACGACTCGCTGACGGTGCGCGAGATGCAGCGCAAGCTGCTGGCGGGGCACGGCTACCGGGTCGACGTCGCGCTGGACGGCATCGACGGCTGGAACAGCCTGCGCGCCGGCGACTACGACCTGGTCGTCACCGACATCGACATGCCGCGCCTGGACGGCATCGGCCTGCTCGAACGCATCCGCCACGATCCGCGCCTGCAGCGCCTGCCGGTGATGATCGTGTCGTACAAGGACCGTCCGGAAGACCGCGCGCGCGGACTCGAGGCCGGCGCCGATTACTACCTCGCCAAGGGCAGCTTCCACGACGCCACGCTGCTGGAAGCGGTGCTCGACCTGATCGGCCCGGCGCATCAGGAGGACCGGCCGTGAGGATCGCCATGAGAATCGGCATTGCCAACGACAGCCCGACCGCGGCCGAGGCACTGCGCCGCGTGGTCAGCGCCACCGGCGCGCACCGGGTCGCGTGGATCGCGCGCAACGGCCTGGACGCGGTACGCCTGTGCATCGACCTGCCGCCCGACCTGGTGCTGATGGACTTGAACATGCCCGAACTCGACGGCGTCGAGGCCACGCGCCAGATCATGCAGCGCGCGCCGTGCGCGATCCTGATCGTGACGGCGGCGCCGCAGGACAACGTGAACCAGGTGTTCCGCGCGCTCGGCGCCGGCGCGCTCGACGTCACCGCGACCCCGGTGCTGCTGGGGCAGCCCGGCGGCGAGTCGGCGCTGCTGGCCAAGATCCGCACCATCGGCAAACTGATCGGCGGCAGCCGCCCTGCCCCCGGCGCGGCCGCCGCCGAGGCGCCGCCTTCCGAACACGTCAAGCGCCTGGTCGCGATCGGCGCCTCGACCGGCGGCCCGGTGGCGCTGGCGCGGCTGCTGTCGCGCTGGCAGCCGCCGGCCGATACGTCGGTGGTGGTGGTGCAGCACATCGACGCCGCCTTTGCCGACCATATGGCGAAATGGCTGGGCGACCAGGTGCCCGCACCGGTGCGCGCCATCGCCGGCGGCGAAGCGCCGCAGGGCGGCATGGTCCAGCTGGCGCGTACCAACGACCACCTCTACCTGACGCCCGGCGGCCGCTTCTGCTACGACGGCCACCCGCGCGACGAGATCTACCGGCCGTCGATCGACGTGTTCTTCCGCTCCGTGGCCCTGCACTGGGAGCGCGCCGCCACCGGCGTGCTGCTCACCGGCATGGGCCGCGACGGCGCCCTCGGTCTGCTGGCGCTGCGCCGCTCCGGCAAGACCACCATCGCCCAGGACGAAGCCAGCAGTGCCGTGTACGGCATGCCCAAGGCCGCCGCCGAACTGGGTGCCGCCCAAAAGATTTTAGCGCTCGACAGCATCAGCCATGCGTTGTTGGGTAGAATGACAGGCCCAGCGTGAATCCCCGCTCCGTTTTTTGTTCAGAATCACAAATGTCCGCAGCCAGCCCGCACCACACCGAGCCTGCCAGCGCCGAGTACAAGGTGCGCGTACTGCTGGTCGATGACCAGCTCATTATCGTCGAAGCGGTGCGCCGCATGCTCGCCACCCACCCCGACATCGAGTACCACTACGTCACCGACCCGCGCGCCGCGCTGGCCGTCGCGCAGTCGTTGCGGCCGACCGTGATCCTGCAGGACCTGGTCATGCCCGGCGTCGACGGCTTCGAACTGATCCAGGCCTACCGCGCCGACGACGCGCTGCGCAAGGTCCCGGTGATCGTGCTGACCACCAAGGACGAACCCAAGCTCAAGGCCCACGGCTTCGCGCTCGGCGCCAACGACTACCTGGTCAAGCTGCCCGACCAGCTGGAACTGGTGGCGCGTATCCGCCACCATTCGAACGGCTACATCAGTGGCTTGCAGTGCGAAGCCTGCCGCAACACGCTGGCGGCGGTACGGGAAGAGCTGGCGCAGGCGAAGGCCGAGCTGGCGGCGCTGCGCGGGGCCTGATTGCCGCGCGAGGTCGCGTACCAGCGGCACTCAGATCGTGACCGGCTCCGGCTCCAGCTCGACCCCGAAGCGCGCCCGCACGTCGGCCTGGATCGCGCGCGCCAGCGCCATCACTTCTGCGCCGGTTGCGCCGCCATTGTTGACCAGCACCAGCGCCTGCTTCGGGTAGACCCCGGCGCGGCCGAGCGTCCTGCCCTTCCAGCCGCACTGGTCGATCAGCCAGCCGGCCGCCAGCTTTTCGCTGCCGTCGGGCTGGCGGTGGTGCACCAGGTTCGGCCAGGCCTGCAGCAGCTGCGCGCACTGGTCGCCCGATACCACCGGATTCTTGAAGAAGCTGCCCGCATTGCCGATCTCGAGCGGGTCGGGCAGCTTGCGCCGGCGGATCGCGACCACGGTATCGCCCACCTGTTGCGGCGTCGGCGCGGCGATCCCCGCCGCGGCCAGCGCCTGGGCCAGTTCGGCATAGCGCAGGTTGGGCGTCCAGGCGCGCGGCAGCGCGAAGGTCACGTCCAGCACCACCAGGTCCTTGCCTTCGGCATGCTTGAACACGCTGTCGCGGTAGCCGAAGCGGCAGTCGGCCGCCGTCATCGTGCGCGTGCCGCCGGTCCGGAAATCGAATACCGTCAGCGCGTGGAACAGGTCCTTCACCTCGGCCCCGTAGGCGCCGATGTTCTGGATCGGCGAGGCGCCCACCGTACCCGGAATCAGCGACAGGTTTTCCATGCCGCCCAGGCCCTGCGCCAGGGTCCACTGCACGAAACCGTGCCAGTTCTCGCCGGCGCTCGCGCGCACCAGGATGGCGTCTGCGGTCTCGCCGACGACCGCCTTGCCGAGCAGGCCCATGTGCAGCACCAGGGCATCGACGTCGCGCGTCAGCAGCAGGTTGCTGCCGCCGCCCAGCACCAGGCGCGGCAATGCGGCCAGCGCCGGGTCGGCGGCCAACTGCGCCAGTTGTGCCGGCGCGGTGACGTGCAGGTAGCGCCGCGCGCGCGCATCGATGCGGAAGGTGTTGAAGGCTTGCAGGGAGACGTCGGCGGACAGGTCAGGCATGGCTGGATGGGTGCGTTTTTTGGCGATTATAGCGTGCGGGGCCTGTCCCAGCGGCAATGACGCCAGCGGCCGGACGGGACCTGGCAGGGGGATGTCCGTTACAATAACGCCATTCATCCCCAAGCATAAAAAAAGGAAAACACGATGCCATCGTTTGATGTGGTCTGCGAAGCAGATATGGTCGAAGTCAAGAACGCTGTCGATCAATCCAGCAAGGAAATCGAAACCCGTTTCGACTTCAAGGGCACCTCGGCCAAGGTCGAGCAGAAGGACAAGGAAATCACCCTGTACGGCGACTCCGACTTCCAGATCGGCCAGGTCATGGACGTGCTGTTGAACAAGATGACCAAGCGCAAGGTCGACGTCCGCTTCCTGGACGAAGGCAAGATCGAGAAGATCGGCGGCGACAAGGTCAAGCAGGTGCTGAAGGTGCGCAACGGCATCGAGACCGAGGACGGCAAGAAGATCACCAAGCTGATCAAGGAAAGCAAGATGAAGGTGCAGGCCTCGATCCAGGGCGACACCGTGCGCGTGACCGGCAAGGACCGCGACATCCTGCAGGAAGCGATTGCGCTGCTGCGCAAGGACGTCAAGGATCTGCCGCTGGCTTTCAACAACTTCCGGGATTGAACGTCGGCGCGCTTTCTTCACCGGCGTGTGAACGTCGCCCCTGCGCAGGCAGGGGCCCAAGTTCGGTGATCTGCGCACAAATTGGGCCCCTGCCTTCGCAGGGGCGACGTGGCTGGTGCTGGCTGGCCAGTAGCCTCTATCGCACGACCGTGCGCTAAATGGTGCTCGGAGCCCACCTCGCCTTGGGGTAAAATGGAGAGCGCGCAAATACGTCGAACCCCGAGGTTGGCCTGCGTTAAACAGTGATCGGTAGTCTAAGGATAGCAATGAAACGAGTTGATGATTTCCGCCTGCGTCTGGGCAACAAAGAATATGTGCCCATCATGATCGGCGGAATGGGCGTGGATATCTCGACGTCCGAGCTGGCGCTGGAAGCGGCGCGTCTCGGCGGCATCGGCCATATTTCGGATGCGATGGTGCAGGACGTCTCGGACCGCAAGTTCGACACCAGCTTCGTCAAGGAAAAGACCAAGCTGTACAAGTTCAACATCAACAACTCGGACAAATCCGTGGTCCAGTTCGACCTGGAGCGCCTGGCGGAAGCGACCCGCCTGCACGTCGGCGCCACCATGGCCGCGAAAAAAGGCGATGGCCTGATCTTCGTGAACTGCATGGAAAAGCTGACCATGAACGCGCCCAAGGAAACCCTGCGCACCCGCCTGTCGGCGGCGCTGGACGCGGGCATCGACGGCATCACCATGTCGGCCGGCCTGCACCTCGGTTCGTTCGAGCTGATCAAGGATCACCCGCGCTTCCGCGAAGCCAAGCTGGGCATCATCGTGTCCTCGGTACGCGCGCTGCAACTGTTCCTGCGCAAGGTCTCGCGCCTGAACCGCAATCCCGACTACATCATCGTCGAAGGCCCGCTGGCCGGCGGCCACCTCGGCTTCGGCATCGAGGACTGGAAGGAATACGACCTGCACACCATCATGGACGAGATCCACGCGTACATGAAGGCGGAAAACCTCGACATCCCACTGATCGCGGCCGGCGGCATCTTCACCGGTTCCGACGCCGTCAGCTTCCTGGAAAAAGGCGCCGGCGGCGTGCAGGTGGCGACCCGCTTCACCGTCACCCACGAATGCGGCCTGCCGGACGACGTCAAGCAGGAATACTTCCGCGCCAGCGAGGAAGACATCATCGTCAACGGCGTGTCGCCGACCGGCTACCCGATGCGCATGCTGAAGCAGACCCCGGCGATCGGCTCCGGCATCCGTCCGGGCTGCGAATCCTACGGCTACCTGCTGGACGCCACCGGCAACTGTGCCTACATCAACTCGTACAACCGCGAGGTGCAGGCCAATCCGGACAAGAAGACCGTGCAGGTGTTCGACAAGACCTGCCTGTGCACCCACATGCGCAACTTCAACTGCTGGACCTGCGGCTCGACCACCTACCGCCTGAAGGACACCACCCACAAGCTGGCGGACGGGAATTACCAGATCCTGTCGGCCGAGCACGTGTTCAAGGATTACCAGTTCAGCGTGGACAACCAGGTGGCGCTGCCGGCGCGCCAGGAAGCCGCGGCCTGATCGGCAGGGTTCCTGCCTGCGGCATGAAACGGCGCGGTATTCCGCGCCGTTTTTCATTGGTCTCCGCCATTCCCTTCGGAACGAATTTCCCTCGCCACTGTCCAACCGCGATTGATCCCGTTGGCAGCAGGAGGCTGCATGTTCCAGGATGACGACGAGTCCGCTACTCCCGCCACCGAATCGGCGCGGGTCGCGCAGGCGCCGCTGGCCTCGGTGGTCGACCTGTTCCCCGGCACCTTTTATGCGATCAACCGCGACGGCCGCTTCGTGCTCTGGAACCGCAACATGGAGCGCCTCACCGAGCTGACGCCCGACGAACTGTCGGCCACGCGCGCGATCGACCTGCTCGACCTGGCCCAGCGCCCGCTGCTGGCCGAGGGCATCCGGCGCGTGTTCGACGAAGGCGCCGAGCTGCGGCTCGAGGTCGAGTACGTCTCCCGCAGCGGCCGCGAAATCCCCTTCCTGCTGCACGGCACCCGCATCCGCGTCAACGGCGGCGACTACCTGTTCGGACTGGGCATCGACATCGCCGAGCGGCGCGCCCGAGAAGAACACCTGCGCCTGCGCGAGCGCGCGCTGCACGCGGCCAGCAACGGCATCGTGATCACGCGCTGCAGCAGCGGCGCCGGCAACCTGATCGAATACGTCAACCCGGCCTTCGAGCGCATCACCGGCTACCCGGCCGACGAGGTCTTCGGCCTCGATCCGCGCTTCATGGCCGCGCCCGGCATGGACGCCAACGAACGCAGTGCACTGCGCGAAGGCATCGCGGCGCGCCGCGGCGTCAACGTGGTGCTGCGCAACCGGCGCAAGAACGGCGAGCTGTTCTGGAACGACCTGAACATCACGCCGGTGCAGGACGAGCATGGCACGGTCACCCATTTCATCGGCATCATCAACGACATCACCGCGCTCAAGCAGCGCACCGCCCGCCTCGAGCACGAAGTCAACCACGATGCGCTGACCGGCCTGGCCAACCGCAACCTGATGTGGGACCGGCTGGAGCAGGCGCTGCACCTGGCCGGGCGCCAGAAGTCGATGGTGGCCACCGTGCTGATCGACCTGGACAACTTCAAGGCCATCAACGACACCTTCGGCCACGAAGCCGGCGACGTGGTGCTGAAGGTGGTCGCGCGCCGCCTGCAGGCCTCGGTGCGCGACAGCGACACCGTGGCGCGCATGTCGGGCGACGAATTCGTGCTGGTACTGGCCAACCAGCCCTCGCTGCGCTTCACGCTGCGCATGGTCGAGCGCCTGCGCCAGAGCTTCGCGATCCCGGTGGCCTTCAACGGCCAGGAAATCCCGGTCGGCGCCAGCGTCGGGGTGTCGCTGTATCCGTCCGACGGCAATACCGCGGCCGAACTGGTGCGCGCCGCCGACGTCGCCATGTACCACGGCAAGGGCAGCGGCCGCAACGACGTGCACTTCTTCTCCAGCAACATGCGCGCCAGCACCGAAGCCAAGCGCAAGATCGAACACGGCCTGCGCGAGGCCCTCGAGCGCGACGAACTGTTCCTGCTGTACCAGCCGCGGGTGGCGGTGCGCTCCGGCCGCATGACCGGCTTCGAGGCCCTGCTGCGCTGGCGCCATCCCGAGCACGGCGTGCTGCCGCCGGGGCACTTCCTGGCCGAGGCCGAGGAAAACGGCATCATCGTCGAGATCGGCCAGCGCGTGCTCGACCAGGCCTGCGCGTTCGCCGGGCAGCTGAGCACCGTTGGCTTCGGCAACGTACCGGTGACGGTCAACGTGTCCTACCGCGAGTACAGCCAGCCCGGCTTCGTGGCCGGCGTGGCGGCGCGCCTGGCGCGCCACCGGCTGGCGCCGGGCAGCCTGCAGCTGGACATGCGCATCGACGGCCTGATCCGCAACCCGGCGCTCGGACGCGAACTGGCCGAGCAGTTGCGCGAGACCGGCGTCAGCCTGGCGGTGGACGGCTTCGGCGCCGGACTGTGCGACCTCGGCTACCTGCAGCAGTTGGCCGCGACCCAGGTCAAGCTGGCACGCGGCACCGCGCATGCGCCGGGCGCCGGCGGCGGCATCGCCAAGAGCCTGGTCGACATCGGCCACAACCTGAACATGCAGGTGGTCGGCGAAGCGGTCGAGACGCGGCCGCAGATGGAATTCCTGACCGCGCTCGGCTGCGATCAGTTACAGGGGATCTGGTTCAGCGAGCCACTGCCGGCCGAGGCCGCGCAGCGGCTGCTGCGGGAAAGGCAACCCGCTTAACCCTCGCTGGTGATCCGTTTTACCAGCGCGCCGAGCACGTCCTCGGCCATGTCGTTCGACACCTGGCAGGTGCCGGCATTCTCGTGCCCGCCGCCGCCGTATTCCAGCATCAGCGCGCCGATATTGGTCTTCGATGTGCGGTTCAGGATCGATTTGCCGGTGGCGAACACGGTGTTCTGGTTCTTCAGGCCCCACAGCACGTGGATCGAGATGTTCGTTTCCGGGAACAGCGCGTAGATGACGAAGCGGTTGCCGGCATAGATCACTTTTTCCTCGCGCAGGTCGAGCACCACCAGGTTACCGTGGACCTTGGCGCAGCGGCGGATCTGTTCCTTGCACAGCACGTCGTGCTCGAGGTAGAGCGCCACCCGCTCCTGCACGTCGGGCAGGGCCATGATCTGGTCGATGCTGTGATTGCGGCAGTAATCGATCAGGTCCATCATCAGCTGGTAGTTCGAGATGCGGAAATTGTGGAAGCGGCCCAGGCCGGTGCGCGCGTCCATCAGGAAGTTCAGCAGATTCCAGCCCTTCGGGTCCAGCACTTCCTCGCGCGAGAAACGGGCGGCGTCGCCCTTGTCCACCGCATCCATCATGTCGCGCCAGGCGGCCGGGAAGGACCGGGTGCCGCCGTAGTGGTCGTACACCACGCGCGCCGCCGACGGCGCCTTGGGATCGATCACATGGTTGTCGCGGCGGCCGGTGTTGCGGATGGTTTCCGACAGGTGGTGATCGAAGGCCAGGTGCGCGCCCGCCACGTAAGGGAGGTTGGTGGTGATGTCGCGCGCACTGATCGCGATCTTCCCGTCCTGCATGTCCTTCGGGTGGACGAACAGGATGTCGTCGATCAGGTCCAGATGCTTGAGCAGGACGGCGCACACCAGGCCGTCGAAATCGCTGCGGGTTACGAGACGGTAGCGTTGGGGAACGGCGGACATCGGCACACCCTTTCATGTGAGGTGGATGGGGCTGGCGCAGCCAGGGACATGAATCATCATACATTGCAATATTTCCAAAGAACAGGTTTTGGGCAGGTTTCCGCTGCCGCGATGCAGCCCAGGCCCGCAATCCTGCCGACTGTCGCAAAGCGCTGGCAGTGGACGGGGCGCCGGATTAAAGTTGTAACATCCCAACAGTCAGCGGGATTACCGACCGGGTTTTGCCGCCAAGAATCAGCCAGGCGCTACACTCGCCGCTTAGCGTTTTCATAAGATCATCCGTTTCATGCCGACATCGCGTTCAACCCAGCATGCCTTCGCCGGCACCCTGTCGTCGCTGTACCGCGCCTTCGATGCGGTCGCCACCTGGGTGACGCAACTGTCGTGGTGGAAATTCCTGCTGTTCGCCGCCCTGCTGGTGGTGGCCGGCAATATCCTGCAGCAAGAGCTGTTTTCCGGCGGCGAGGAAGAGATCGCGCGCACCGAGCGCACGCCGCGCAAGGCCGAGGCCACCATCACCATCGACGACAGCGGCCTGCGCCTCAACATGCCGGGCCGCGGCAAGGCCGGGTCCACCGTCAACATCGATCCGGCAGTGGAAGCCGCCAAGGCCGAGGCCGCCGCGAAAGTGGCCGCCAGGGCTGCCGAAAAAGCGGCCGGGAGCGGTTCCCAGGATGCCGCCGACGCCGCCGAGCGCGCCGCCGCGGCGGCCGCCGAGAAGGCCGAACAGGCCGCCGGAGGCGCTGCCCCGGCGCCGCCGGTCCCGCCCGAGCCGCCCGCCCTGCCCGCGCGCGGGGCCAAGGCCCGGGCCGGCAGCGGCGACGAAGTCCACATCGACCTGCCGCCGCAGATCAGCGAGGAACTCTCGAACGCGATCGAGGCCGCCGTCGACGACGCTGCCGAAGCCAAGGCGCGCACCTACCACAAGCAAGCCTCGACCTGGTTCATGAGCTTCGTCTGGCTGCTGGTGCTGGCCCTGTTCGGCACCAAGGCGCTGGTCGGCGGCAAGAAGCGCGCCGAAGCCGAAATGCAGACCGCCACCGCGGCGGCCGAGCGCGAATCGATGCAGCGCCAGCTGTCCGAAGCCAAGATGCAGACCATGCAGGCTCAGGTCGAGCCGCACTTCCTGTTCAACACCCTGGCCTCGGTCGAGCACCTGATCGAGACCGATCCGCCGCGCGCCTCGGCCATGCAGCGCACCCTGATCCAGTACCTGCGCGCGGTGCTGCCGCAGATGCGCGACAACAACCTGGTCACCAACCTGGGCCGCGAAGTCGACATGGTCAACGCCTATCTCGACCTGCTCAAGATGCGCATGGAAGAACGCCTGACGGTCAGGGTCGACGTGCCGGGCGGCCTGCGCAGCGCGGCCTTCCCGCCGATGATGCTGCAGTCGATGGTCGAGAACGCCATCAAGCACGGGCTCGAATGCAAGGCCGAGGGCGGCCACCTGGACGTCAGCGCCGAAGTGGTCGACAGCCGGCTGCGTGTGACGGTCAGCGACGACGGCGTCGGCTTCGGTGTCATGCCCAGCAAGGGCACCGGGCTGGGCCTGGCGAACATCCGCGAGCGCCTCAAGCTGCTGCACGGCGAGGCCGCCCACCTGCACATCGCCGCCAACAGCCCGAGTGGCGTGATCGCCACGATCGAGGTACCGTACCAACTGGCGCCAAAATAAGATGCGCGAAAAACCTGCTGCGCGTTGCATTTTCGGCCTGCGATGCTCGCTGTACATCCGTACAGCTGCGCTTCTCGACCGAAACTGCCGCCGCTCGCGACGATTTTTCTGCGCATCTTAAGAGTCCATCCTATTGCCTGCCGCGGCATTTCCGTTGAATAATCGACACTTACCTATCCAGCCACTGCGAGCCATGCCCACTGCGATCATTGCCGATGACGAAAGACTGATGCGCGACCTGCTGCGTACCCGACTGTCCCAGGTGTGGCCGGAGCTGCAGATCGTCGGCGAAGCCAAGAACGGCGACGAAGCCGTACAGCTGGTCGGCGAGCTGAAGCCCGACCTCACCTTCCTCGACATCCGCATGCCGGGCAAGACCGGGATGGAAGCGGCACGCGACATCGGCGACGCCACCCAGGTGGTGTTCGTGACGGCCTACGACGAGTACGCGGTCGAAGCCTTCGAGCGCGGCGCCATCGACTACGTGCTGAAACCGCCGGAGCCGGAGCGCCTCAGGATCACCATCGAGCGCCTGAAGGAAAGGCTGAAGGAGCGCGTGGCCAGCCCGGCCGCGGCGGCAAGCGCCGGCGCCAACATGAACGACACCGTCAGCGCCATGCTGTCGCAGCTGGCCGAGAAGATCGCCGCGCCCAAGCCGAAGTACCTGCAATGGATCCAGGCCAGCATCGGCCAGGACCTGCGCATGATCCCGGTCGAGGACATCCTGTTCTTCCGTTCGGACGAGAAATATACCTGCGTCCAGACCGACAAGCTCGAAGCCCTGATCCGCAAGCCGGTGCGCGACCTGGCCGAGGAGCTCGACCCCGCGCTGTTCTGGCAGATCCACCGCGCCACGCTGGTCAACGTCAACGCGATCGAAGGCGTGACGCGCGACATCCGCGGCCGTCACCTGGTGCTGATCAAGGGCCGTCCGGACAAGCTGGAGGTGAGCCGCAGTTTCCTGCATTTGTTCAAACAGATGTAGCACTGTCGGGCCTCAAGCCCACACGGAACGGCGACGCGTAAGGTAGATCCCGGTCCCGCACAGCGGGTCGTTTTTTACGGGCATACCATGAACCCATCGCGCCGCCTGCGTGCCTCCGGCCGGCCCGCCGTCTCGAAGCTGGCCTTGTTCCTGCTCGGGCTGGCCGCCGGCTACCGGCTGGGACGGCGCGCCCAGCAGGAGCCAGACACCGTGCCGGCCAGCCGCCAGATCGTCCATCACGCCAGCGAAGCCATCATCTCGGCGGACCTCGCCAACACCATCGTCATGGCCAACCCGGCGGCCGCCAGCCTGTTCGGCACCAGCGTGCAGCAGATGCTCGGCAGCCCGCTCGGGCGCTATATCGTCGGGCCGGTCAAGGATGCCGGCGGACCGGTCGAATTCTTCGGCGCCGGCAGCGGCCGCGCCGGACGCCGCGCCACCGACTACGCGGTCACCGGCATACGCGTCAACGGCCAGCGCTTTCCGATGGAAGGCTCGATCTCGCGCGCCAGCAGCGGCGCCGCCTACTACACCGTGATCATGCGCGACGTCTCCGACCGCCAGCGCGTGCAGGAACAGCTGGCGCGTTCGCACGACCAGCTGCGCCAGCTGTCGGCGGCGCTGCAGACCATCCGCGAAGAGGAGCGCACCCACATCGCGCGCGAGCTGCACGACGACCTCGGCCAGTTGCTGGCCTCGCTGCGCATGGACCTGAACCTGCTGCAGCAGACCGCCGGCACGCCGCCCGACAGCCTGCGCCTGATGCACGGCATGGAAGCCAACCTGCTGACGGCGATCACCTCGCTGCGCCGCATCGCCAGCAACCTGCGTCCGCGCGCGCTCGACGAAGGCGGCCTGTTCTTCGCGCTGCAGGGCTTGCGCGACGATTTCGTCGAGCGCTACGGCATCCCGTGCACCCTCCTGGCCGACGAAGCCGAACTGCGCCTGGACGATGCCGCCTCCACCGCCATCTTCCGCATCGTGCAGGAAGCGCTGACCAACATCGCGCGCCACGCCGAAGCGTCCAGCGTCACCATGAACCTGTTCCGCCTGAACCACGAACTGCTGGTGACGATCAGCGACGACGGCCGCGGCATCCGTCCCGAAGACATGGAAAAGGCGGAATCGCTGGGCCTGATCGGGATGCGCGAGCGGGTCTGGGCCATGCGCGGCGAGATATCGATCAGCGCCGAGGAACCGTCCGGCACGCGGATCGACATCGTGCTGCCGGTGTCGGGGCACCTGGTTTGAACCCGGCTATAGTGTGGTGATTTAGCAACGTTTCGTTTTGTCATCAAACCGAAATACTGCTTCGATAAGATGCCAGTCGTTCAAGAGAGTCGTCGCCCAAACGCAACGACGACCGAGCTCTAGACCGAACCGACACCTTATTGGAGAAACCTGAATGCACCTCAAACGCCTGGCCCTGGTTGCCGCCACCTCGCTGGTTGCCGCCACCCCGCTGTTCGCCGCCGCCCAGACCAATGTCCAGCTGTACGGTATCCTCGATGCCGCCATCTCGTCCCAGGACACCGGCGGTCCGGAAGGCCGCCAGACCGTGGTCAACTCGGGCAACCAGTCGAGCAGCCGCTTCGGCTTCCGCGGCAGCGAAGACCTGGGCAACGGCCTGAAGGCCATCTTCAATCTGGAAGCCGGCACCGCGATCGACACCGGCGCCGGCGACTCGGCCCTGTTCGGCCGCCGCGCCGTGGTCGGCCTGGAAGGCGCCTTCGGCACCGTGACCCTGGGCCGCGAATACTCGCCGATCGCCTCGGTCGCCGCCGCCTCGGACGCCTTCGGCCAGGGCTTCTACGGCTCGAACCTGTCGGCCTTCTCGAACGCCTTCCCGAACGCCAGCGCCACCACCGTCAACCGCCTGACCCGCCGCCTGGGCAACTCGATCAACTACAAGAGCGCTGCGTTCGCGGGCTTCAAGGTGCTGGCTGCCTTCGCCGCCGGCGAAACCAACCCGACCGCGGCCCTCGAGCGCGGCAACCTGTGGGGCGGCGGCGTGGAATACACGGCGGGCGGCCTGTACCTGGGCGCCGCCTACCAGCAGATCAAGCGCGTGCCGGCCGACGAGGACAAGGAAACCGCGATCGGCGGCGCCTACCGGTTCGACGTGCTGGGCGGCTTCGAGCTCAAGGCCAACTGGATGAAGGCCGAGCGCCCGAACCTGGCGGACTACAAGCAGGCCAACATCGGCGGCTCGTTCCCGGCCGGCGCCAACCGCTTCTACGTGAACTTCCAGCAGCAGAAGCAAGGCAACGCCAAAGGCAATACCTGGGCACTGGCCTACACCTACTCGCTGTCGAAGCGCACCAATCTGTACGCAAGCTATGCGAGCCTGGACAACAACAACAGCGGCGTGTTCGGCATCACCTCGTCGTCGGTCAGCGTGGCACCGGCAGCGACCCTGCTGGGCGCGGACCCGGACGTGTTCTCGGTCGGCCTGCGCCATTCGTTCTGACCGGTACCTGATCCGCACGTGACAACGGCGGCCGGAGCGATCCGGCCGCCGTTGTCTTATTGAGCGAACACCGTCGTGACGCACATGTCCGCGTGGGCACGGGGTGCCCACCCTACATCGACCGTGATGCATCCGCTACCGTAGGGTGGGCACCCCGTGCCCACGCGAAAGCCCGCATCAAGCGAACATTATTTCAGCCGGCAGGTCAGCAGCCAGTAATACTCCATGCGCACGATCTTGATCTCGCGCCCGGCATCGGCCAGGCGCTTGCGCAGCGTGCTGTCGGTCGGATAGCTCTTGGGCAGCTCGACCCGTTCGCCGTCCGGCATCGTGACCAGCTGGTAGGTGTTGCCCTGGGCATCGGTGCGGGCAATCGTCGTGCTGCTGCCTTCGACGTAGGTGTCGTCCAGCACGATCAGCAAGACGTCCTTGCCGACCCGCGCACGCAACTGCTTCAGGAAGCTCTCCTGGTCGTCGCGCGTCAGGTGCGACCACCAGAAGCCGATGAAGACCGCGGTGAACTCGCCCAGATCGGCCGGCAGGTTCAGGCCGTCGGCTTCGCGGAAGCTCACCTTGTCGGCCGGCAGGCGGCGGCGCGCCGCCAGGGCCAGCATCTCGGCGCTGGTGTCGGTGGCGACGATGCGCTCGGCGCTGGCGGCCATCACTTCGGTCCAGTAGCCGGTGCCGCAAGCCAGTTCCAGCACGGCATGACCGCGCACCAGGTGTGCCACCATCTCGCGCAGCTGGCCGAGGTCGTTGGCGCGCTCGTGGCGCCCGCTGGCCGCGGCATCGTAGCCGGCGGCGGTTTTCGCGTAGAAGGCCGCGACTTGATTCTTGTGTTCCATCGTTATTCTCTAAAGCGTTTACAACTCATAATTATCGCTGGTGCCGCGCATCGCCGACTCGACCATCTTGCGGTTCAGCGTCGGCGCCAGCAGTTCGATGAAAGTATATATATAGCTGCGCAGGTAGGCGCCCTGCTTCACCGCCACCCGCGACACGTTCATGCCGAACAGCTGGCCGACCGGGATCGCGCGCAGGTTGCGGTCGCGTTCCGGGTCGAAGGCCATGCCGGCGATGATGCCGATGCCCATGCCCAGCTCGACGTAGGTCTTGATGACGTCGGCATCGATCGCTTCCAGCAGCACGTCCGGCTTCAGCTGGCGCAGGTCGAAGGCATGGTCGATCTTGCTGCGTCCGGCGAAGGCCGAATCGTAGGTGATCAGCGGGTAGCCGGCGATCTCTTCCAGCGAAATCGCCTTGGAGCGCGTCAACGGATGCTCGTGCGGCACCACCACCACGTGTTCCCACTGGTAGCACGGCAGCGTGATCAGGCCGTCGACGGCGGCGATCGATTCGGTCGCGATCGCCAGGTCGGCCTGGTCGTTCTTGACCATCTCGGCGATCTGGCGCGGATTCCCTTGCAGGAGCGATAATCGCACCTTCGGGAAGCGCTGCATGAAGGCCTGCACCACCTTCGGCAGCATGTAGCGCGCCTGGGTGTGGGTGGTGGCGATCGTGAAGCTGCCGCTGTCCTGGGCCGCGTATTCCTTGCCGATGCGCTTGAGGCTGTCGATCTCCTGCATGATCAGCTCGACCGACTGCAGCACCAGCCGGCCCGGCTCCGTCAGGCCGCGGATGCGCTTGCCGTGGCGGGTGAAAATATCGACCCCGAGCTCTTCTTCCAGTTCGATGATCGCCTTCGATACGCCCGGCTGGGAAGTGAACAGTGCCTTGGCGGCGTCGGTCAGATTGAAGTTCTGGCGGACGGCTTCACGCACGAACCGTAGTTGATGTAAATTCATTGCCTTTTCTAATTATCAAGACCTTACCCGGCATTTTACAAGCTTGCTTATACCTCAGGCTCATATAAGCAAATAAATTCTCAGTCGTTTGGAATAAAGCTCAATTTTATTAATATTCCGTTAGTTTGGGTCAGGATTGGCCCGTTTGCCTTCACAGGACCTTGACCATGTACCGTTACGACCAATACGACCACCTCATCGTGCGCGAGCGCATCGCGCAGTACCGCGACCAGGTACAGCGCCGCCTCAACGATGAGCTGACCGAAGAAGAATTCCTGCCGCTGCGTCTGCAGAACGGCCTGTACATGCAGCGCCATGCCTACATGCTGCGCATCGCGGTGCCGTACGGCCTGCTGTCGACCGCGCAGATGAGGATGTTCGGGCGGATTGCTCGCACATATGACCGCGGCTACGGCCACTTCACGACGCGCCAGAACATCCAGTTCAACTGGATCGAGCTGGAGCAGACCCCGGACATCCTGAGCGACCTGGCCTCGGTCGAGATGCACGCGATCCAGACCTCGGGCAATTGCATCCGCAACATCACCACCGACGAGTTCGCCGGCGTGGCCCATGACGAAATCATCGATCCGCGCCCGTATGCCGAGATCCTGCGCCAGTGGAGCACCTTCCACCCCGAGTTCATCGCCCTGCCGCGCAAGTTCAAGGTGGCGGTCAACGGCGCCGTGGAAGACCGCGCCGCGATCGCGATTCACGACATCGGCCTGACCGCCGTGCGCAACGCCGAGGGCGAAGTCGGCTTCAAGTTCATGGTCGGCGGCGGCATGGGCCGTACCCCGATCCTGGGCAGCGTGATCAACGAATTCGTGGCCTGGCCGCACCTGCTGACCTACACCGAAGCGATCATGCGCGTGTACAACCAGTTCGGCCGCCGCGACAACAAGTACAAGGCACGCATCAAGATCCTGGTGAAGGCACTGGGCGTCGAGGAATTCACCCGCCTGGTCGAGGCCGAGTTCGCCGACCTGAAGGACGGTCCGGAAACCCTGACCCAGGAAGAGCTGGAGCGCGTGGCGGTCTGGTTCAACCCGAAGCCCTATAAAACCCTGCAAGCCATCGATCCGCTGGCCCAACACGCCGACGACAAGGCCTTCGCCAACTGGCTGCAGCGCAACGTCAAGCCGCACAAGGTGGCGGGCTATGCCTCGGTCGTGCTGTCGCTCAAGAAAACCGGCGTGCCGCCGGGCGACGCCACCGCCGAGCAGATGGACTTCGTGGCCGACCTGGCCGACAAGTACAGCTTCGGCGAACTGCGCGTGACCCACGAGCAGAACCTGGTGCTGGCCGACGTCGAGCAGGAACAGCTGTACGAAGTGTGGCAACTGGCCAAGTCCAGGGGCCTGGCGACGCCGAACATCGGCCTGCTGACCGACATCATTTCCTGCCCGGGCGGCGATTTCTGCTCGCTGGCGAATGCCAAGTCGATCCCGATCGCGGCCGCCATCGCCGAGCGCTTCGACAACCTGGACTTCCAGCACGACATCGGCGACATCGAGCTGAACATCTCGGGCTGCATCAATGCCTGCGGCCACCACCACGTGGGCCACATCGGCGTGCTGGGCGTCGACAAGGACGGCAGCGAGTGGTACCAGGTGTCGATCGGCGGTTCGCAGGGCAACAGCTCGGCGATCGGCAAGATCATCGGCCCGTCGTTCTCGGCGCCGCAGATGCCGGAAGTCGTCGGCCGCCTGCTGGAAGTGTACGTGCGCAACCGCGTCGAGGGCGAACGCTTCGTCGACGTCGCCCAGCGCCTGGGCGTCGCGCCGTTCAAGGAATATGTGTATGCCACGCCGATTCCGGCGGGCGAACTGGCTGGAGAAGACCACTATGCTTAATCATCACCCACAGATCATCAAGGGTCGCGCAGTGGTCGCCGACGACTGGAACGTGCTGCGCCTCGACGAGGGTCAGACGGCCGAAGCCGTCGAAGTCCCGCAGGGCAAGGTCATCGTGCCGGTGCCGGTGTGGCTGGCCCAGCGCGAGCAGCTGAGCCAGCGTGCAGAGATCGGCGTCTGGTTCGCGCCGGACGAGCTGGCGCACACGGTCAAGGACGACCTCGACAAGTTCGCCGTGGTGGCAGTCGACTTCCCGAAATTCACCGACGGCCGCGGCTACTCGATCGCCTTCAACCTGCGCAAGCGCCTGGGTTACACGGGCGAGCTGCGCGCGATCGGCGACGTGCTGCGCGACCAGCTGTTCCAGATGCAGCGCTGCGGCTTCGATGCCTACGCCACGCGCCAGGACCGCAACATCCACGACGCCCTGAAAGGCCTGACCGTCTTCTCCGAAACCTACCAGGCATCCGTCGACACGCCACTGCCGCTGTTCCGCCGCCAGCCGCGCGGCCTGCCGCCCGAGCATGTCGATACCGGTGCCGGTATCTGAAGTCCTAGGAAAACAACATGAGTGACCTGCACGCGCGGGTAGAAGAAACCCGCGGCATCCTGGAGCGCATTGCGCGCGATTTTTCGCCGGCCGTGTTCGCCTCCAGCCTGGCGGCCGAAGACATGGTCCTGACCGACATGATCTTGCGCGCCGGCCTGCCCATCACCATCTTCTCGCTGGAGACGGGCCGCCTGCACAAGGAAACCCTGGACGTGCTCGAAAAGGTGCGCGCCCAGTACGGCCATGAAATCAAGCTGTACAAGCCGCAACCGGAAGCGGTCGAGCGGTACGTGACGCAGAACGGCCTGAACGCCTTCTACGACAGCGTCGAGATGCGCAAGGAATGCTGCCGCATCCGCAAGGTCGAGCCCCTGGGGCGCGCCCTTGCCGGCAACAAGGCCTGGGTGACCGGCCAGCGCCGTGCGCAATCGACCACCCGCGCCGAACTGGCGGTGCAGGAAGACGACGCCGCCCACGGCATGCAGAAATTCAATCCGCTGGCCGACTGGAGCGAGGCGGACGTGTGGGAATACATCCGCGCCAATACGGTGCCCTACAACGTCCTGCACGACCGTGGCTACCCGTCGATCGGCTGCGAACCCTGCACCCGCGCGATCCAGCCGGGCGAGGACGTGCGCGCCGGCCGCTGGTGGTGGGAAAACGCGGACACCAAGGAGTGCGGACTGCACCTGGTGGACGGCAAACTCATTCGTATCAAATCCGTGGCCGCCTGATTTTCCGGCCGCGGCAACGACAGGTACGCATCAAAAGATGCGCATCAAAAGGTTCGCATCAAAAGGTTAATTTATGACGACATTCAGTGACACCCCGGCCCTTGGCGACGTCAATGCGCGCCATCTCGACGCCCTGGAATCCGAGGCGATCCACATCCTGCGCGAAGTGGCGGCCGAGTGCTCGAACCCCGCCCTGCTGTTCTCGGGCGGCAAGGACTCCGTGGTGCTGCTGCGCCTGGCGGAAAAAGCCTTCCGTCCGGGTAAATTCCCCTTCCCGCTGGTCCACATCGACACCGGCCACAACTTCGACGAAGTGATCGCATTCCGCGACGCCCGCGTGGCGGAACTGGGCGAGCGCCTGATCGTCGGTTCGGTCGAGGACTCGATCAAGAAGGGCACCGTGCGGTTGCGCAACCCGCTGCTGGACTCGCGCAACGCGGCCCAGGCCGTGACGCTGCTGGAAACCATCGCCGAATACGGCTTCGACGCCTGCATCGGCGGCGCGCGCCGCGACGAGGAAAAGGCGCGCGCCAAGGAACGCATCTTCTCGTTCCGCGACGAATTCGGCCAGTGGGACCCGAAGGCCCAGCGTCCGGAACTGTGGGACCTGTATAACACCCGCGTCCACCCGGGCGAAAACATGCGCGTGTTCCCGATCTCGAACTGGACCGAGCTCGACGTCTGGCAATACATCGCCCGCGAAAAGCTGGCGCTGCCGCCGATCTACTTCGCGCACGAACGCCAGGTGATTCCGCGCAACGGCCTGCTGGTGCCGCTGACCCCGCTGACCCCGGCGCGCGAAGGCGAGACCGTGGAAACGCAGACGGTCCGCTTCCGCACCGTCGGCGACATCTCGTGCACCTGCCCGGTGTCCTCGGATGCGGCGACCGTCGACGCCATCATCGCCGAGACCGCGATCACCCAGGTGACCGAACGCGGCGCGACCCGGATGGACGACCAGACCTCGGAAGCGTCGATGGAAAAACGCAAGAAGCAAGGATATTTCTGATGAACGCCGTAACCGATACCCTCAACCACCAGGCCGACGCCAGCGGCCAGGCCAGCCTGCTCCGCTTCATCACCGCCGGTTCCGTCGACGACGGCAAGAGCACCCTGATCGGCCGCCTGCTGTTCGACAGCAAGGGCATCTTCGCCGACCAGCTGGCGGCCGTGTCGCGCTCCAAGCACAAGCGCACCGTGGGCGACACCATCGACCTGTCGCTGCTGACCGACGGCCTGGAAGCCGAGCGCGAGCAAGGCATCACGATCGACGTGGCCTACCGCTACTTCGCGACGCCGAAGCGCAAGTTCATCATCGCCGACACCCCGGGCCACGAGCAGTACACCCGCAACATGGTGACCGGCGCCTCGACCGCCGATGCCGTGATCATCCTGATCGACGTGTCGAAGGTCAAACTGGGCGATGACGGCTCTGTGGAACTGCTGGTGCAGACCAAGCGCCACTCGACCATCGCCAAGCTGCTGCAGATCGAGCACGTGATCGTCGCCGTCAACAAGATGGACCTGGTGAACTACGACCAGAGCGTGTACGAGCGCATCGTCGCGGCCTACGGCGAGTTCGCGCAGAGCCTCGGCCTGAAGGACATCACCGCAATCCCGCTGTCGGCCCTGAGCGGCGACAACGTGGTCGACAGGAGCGACAACATGGCCTGGTACGAAGGCCCGACCCTGATCGAGCTGCTCGAAGGCCTGTCGGTCTACGACGAAGCGCACACCGCCCCGTTCCGCTTCCCGGTGCAGCTGGTGGCGCGCCACAACGGCCACGAAGCCAACGACTTCCGCGGCTACATGGGCCGCGTGGAATCGGGCAAGGTGGCGGTCGGCGACAAGCTGGTGGTGCAGCCGTCCGGCCATGAAGCAACGGTCAAGGAAATCGTCACCTTCGACGGCCCGCTGCAGCAAGCCGTGGCCGGCCAGTCGGTGACCCTGCTGCTGAACGAATACGTCGACATCTCGCGCGGCGACGTGCTGGCGGGCGCCGAACAGCCGGCCACCCTGCTCAAGCAGGTGACCGCCGACGTGTGCTGGATGGCCGACGAGCCGCTGGACCTGCGCCGCAAGTACTGGATCAAGCACGGCACGCGCCAGACCATGGCCAAGGTGAAGTCGATCGACGACATCCTGGACGTGAATACCCAGCAGCGCGCCGTGCCGGCCAACCCTGCCGACGGCCTGAAGCTGAACGACATCGCCCGTATCCAGATCGCCGTGCAGCAGCCGCTGGCGGCCGACGCCTACGCCGATATCCGCGCCACCGGTGCCTTCATCCTGATCGATGAAGTTACCCACCAGACCGTTGCAGCCGGTATGATTCGTCTGGAATCGTAAGCAGAACAACGGAAGGGGATGTATGGCAGCGCTGGGGAAAGTGTATCTGATCGGAGCCGGACCCGGCGCAGCTGACCTGATCACCGTTCGCGGGGCGCGCCTGCTGGCGCAGGCCGAGGTCGTGCTGTACGACGCCCTGGTCACCCCCGAGATGCTGGCACTCTGCAGGCAGGCCGAGCTGATCTCGGTCGGCAAGCGCTCCGGCCAGCGCTCCGCCGCGCAAAGCGACATCAACCGGCAGCTGGTCGAGAGCGCGCAATGCTACCAGCTGGTGGTCCGTCTCAAGGGCGGCGACCCGATGCTGTTCGGCCGCGCCGACGAGGAGTTGCGCGCGCTGGAGGCGGAAGGAATCGAGGTCGAGATCGTCCCCGGCATCACCACCGCGATGGCCGCCGCCGCCGTGACCAGGCAGCCGCTGACCAAGCGCGGGGTGGCGCGCAGCGTCGCCTTCTTCACCTCCAGCACCGCGCCGGACCAGCCGGATCACCCGGCCCTGCCCGAAACCGACACCCTGGTGCAATACATGGGCGGCCGCGAAGCCGCCGCCACCGCCGAACGCCTGATGGCGGAAGGCCGCCGCAGCGACCTGCCGGTGGTGGTGGTGGAAAACTGCAGCCGCCCCGACCAGCGCATCCTGCGCCTCACGCTGGCGACGCTGGCGCACGGACTGGAGATGGCGCATGGGCCGATGCTGGTGATGATCGGCGAGGCGCTGCAGCGGCGCGAGCATCAGGCGCCGGATGGGCCTCCGGCCTGAACTGGCGCTCAGCGAACCAACTTATTTGCGTTAGCTTCAGGACCGTCGCCCCTGCGAAGGCAGGGGCCCAAGTTGCACGCGCTATCGAAACGCATCGAACTTGGGCCCCTGCCTCCGCAGGGGCGACGTGTTAGAGCTGCGGGACTTGCGTGCAGCGTTTGCTCCTGTTCTTGCTTGTCCCCGGGAGCCCCTAGCGCGCCCCCTCCAGCCGCAAGCGCTCATGCTCATCCAGCTCCCGCTCCAGCCGCAACGCCGCGGCTCCGGTATCCAGCGCGATCCCGTTCAAACGCGCCAGCGCCGCCGCCAGCCGCCTGCCGGTCCGTCCGCCGCATTCCCGCATATGCCAGATCGCCAGGTCGCGCCGCATGGTGCCGACTTCGTCGCGCAGCCCCGCCAGCATGCGCCGCAGGCTGCCGTCGGCGTCCGACGCCAGGCGCAGCAGCGGCCCCTCGAGCGCGCCGCTGCCGAGGTGGCCGGACATGGCGTCGATGCGCGCCCGCATGCGCAGCAGGCGCAGTGCCATGCGGTCCAGGCGGCGCGCGCACAGCAGCTCGACCAGGGAACGCGGCAGTGCCCTGCGCAGGGCGGCAAGCGGGTGCTTGAAAATGGTGGGCATGGACAGTGTCCGGGGCGTGTAGGGGCACCGGGCAGTGTCGGCGGGGATGCGCCGGCTGTCCATGCGCGGAACGCGGTAGGTGCGTTGATGCGACGCAAGGGGTGTGCGGGTGTGCGGGTGTGCGAGTGTGCGGGTGTGCGGGTGTGCGGGTGTGCGCTTGAGCACGCGGCAAGACTTCCTTTGTTAGCCCTTGAACGTCGCCCCTGCGAAGGCAGGGGTCCAAGTTTGCCAGCGTAACGTCAGCGCGTAGAACTTGGGCCCCTGCCTTCGCAGGGGCGACGGGCTAACGCAGAGAACGACGCTTCGGGCTCGCGGCCTTTTGGGTACTCGTCCTTTTGGGTACTCGGCCTTTTGGGTACTCGGCCCTTCGGGCATCCGCCCCGTCAGGTGTCAACCTGCCCAGTGAACGTAATCGAACCCATCCTTGATCACCCCGACCACCTGTGCCTGGTTCTCCGCGCTCTCGCTGAAATCCGTCAGCACCTGCGCCCGCGACACGCTCTGCAGCGACGCCAGCCAGTAGTCGTAGCCCGCGCCTTCCGCCGGGCGGTGCAGCACGTTCTGGTACAGGGCCTGCACGAATTGGGCATCGCCCACGTCGGCGCCGTACAGGTCCCTGAATTCCTGGCTGCCGACGAAGTCGCGCGCGGCGTCGACCAGGCTGGCGCCGTGGTCGAGCATGGCGATCCAGTAGCCGACGCCGGCCTGGTCCGGGGTGCGGTCGAAGGCGGCCTGGTACAGGCGGTAGGCCTGGCCGCCGTTGCCGTCGATGTCGAGCGCCACCATGGCGTCGCCGAACTGTACCCGCTCGACGTTGTTGAGCGTCGCATGATCGCCCCAGGGATCGCTGACGGTGTAGCCGTTGCCTTCGCGTGCGACCGCGAAGCTGGCGCGGGCGCCGGTGTAGACCGCCGTGTCGAGGCCGGCGCCGCCGTCCAGCACGACGCTGCCGGCCGGTACGCCGAACGCGTCGTTGCCGCTGCCGCCGGCAAGCGCCACCGGCAGCGGCGCCGTTGCGCTCGAGGATGGCGCCGCCTGTACCGTGCTGGCGTGGGCGGCGCCGCCGTCCGCCACCTGGCCCTGCAGCACGCGCATCTCGACGCCGGCGCTGCCGCCCTCCGCCGTATCGACCCAGGCCGTCACGAAGCCGCCGCCGGCCAGCGCGCCGACGTCGGCACTCGACTGGTCGCCGGCACGGTGCTGGCTGACCGCGAATTCCTGTGGGTCGAGCGCGCTGCCGTCGGCGCCGAAGCGGCGGCCGTAGATGCCGTTGGCGTCGCCGTCGCCGCCCTGCCAGGTGATCACGAAACCGCCGTCGGACAGCCCCGCCACCGCGGCGTCGTAGCGGCCGCCGCCGGACGCCACGTTGGCTTGCGTGAGGGTGCCGATGGCGTGGCCGGCGCCGTCGAAGCGCTGGAAATAGATGTCGCTGATCGAGAAGCCGTGCGGATCGTTCAGGTAGCTGTCCCAGGCCACCACGAAGCCGCCGCCGGCGAGCCCGCTCGCGTGCGGCAGCGGCGCCGCGGTGGCGATGCTGGCCGCGTAGCCGTCGCCGCTGGCCACGAAGGCGGCGCCGCCGTTGACCGAGGCGTACACGTTGCCGTCGTTGATCTCGCCCCAGGTTGCCACGTAGCCGCCCTCCTTCAGCGCCACGATGGCCGGGCTGTAGGCCGAGCCGAGCGCGTCCAGCACCTGCTGCGCGCCGCGCGCCGTGCCGTCGGCCGCCACGTCCTGCACGTGGACCGCGCCGCCGCTGCGCCAGCCGACGACGAAAGTGCCGTCGGCCAGGGTCGCGACCGTCGGCATGGCGGCGTCGCCGGCGGCGCCGCCATCCAGCACGTGTTCGATGCCGGCACTGCCGCCCGCCTCCACCACACGGTAGGCGATCCGGCTGCTCCCGCCATCGTTGACGGCATACGCCACCGCGAAGCGCCCGCCTGGCAGCGCGCTCACCGCCGGCTGTCCCTCCACCGCAGCGTCGCCATTCGGGGTCAGAGCGAAATCGGCGCCGAGCGCGGTACCGGATGCATCGCGCAGCTGCGCGCGCAATCCCGATCCGCTGGCCCACACGGCGACGAAGCCGCCGGTCGACAGCGTCGCCAGCGCCGGGCCGGCCGTGTCGCCGGCATTCGCGCTGCCGATGTGGACTTCCGGCGCGAAGCCGGACAGGTCGCGCGTGCTGCCCTGCTCCACGCTGTAGGTCAGCGTGCGCGTGACCCCGGTATTCGGCAGCGGCGTGCCGCCGGCGTCGACCTGGTAACGGTCGTAGTAGTGGATGGTGGCCGCCGCGCCGCCGCCGGCCGGCAGCAGCGCCGGATTGGCGACCACCAGGCGTGCGCTGGTGTCGACGTCCGGATCGTAGGCGATCGCGAACAGGCCCGGCGTGGACTGGCTGTCGATCACCCAGCGTCCGCCGGTCAGCGATCCGGTATCGACCGCCTGCAGCACGTCGACCACGTCGCCGCTCGCCATGGTCGAAAACAGCGTGCCGTAGCTGCCGGTCAGGCCGACCGGCTGGCTGTCGGCCACCACGAAGGTTTCCTGCGTGACGACGCTGCCGTCGGCCAGGCGGTAGTGGACGTTGAAGCCGTCCGGCGTCCCGTCGCCCGGGGCGCGGTCCTGGAAGCGCCACAATGTGCCGGCTGCCTGGACATAGGCACCCTGGCCGTCGAGCGCCAGCGCATAGGTGCTCCAGGTCCTGCCGGCATCCTGGCTGAACTGCAGGTCGCCGCGCGAAAAGGCCTGGCCCTGCGCGCCGGCGGCGTCGAAGGCGACTGCGCTGACCGGCGAGGTACCGGCCGGCGTGGTCCCGGCATAGGTCCAGGCGTAGCTGGTCCAGCCCGGGCGGACGTTGATGATGGTGGGGGGAGTGCTCATGGTGGTGTTCCGGACAGGTCATGCCGCCGTGCGGGAAGCACGGCCTGATGCGCAGACATGATTCCGCAAAGCAAGTCGAAATGCAATGCGGAAATTATTTCCTGTTTTGCCTTTACGCGGAAAACCAACGTTTTATTAACGGCATGACCATGCAGTTAATGAAAACAATTACCTCCGAAGAAACAGAGATAATGAACCGGATACCGATCAGGCCGGCAGCGCCGCGACGCAGTAGGCGGCCATCGCGGCCAGCACGGCCGGGTCTTCGCCGACCGCGGGCACGGTCGAGAACACCACCTCCGGGTAGGCCGCACGCAGCCCGTCCATCAGTTGCGGCAGGTCGCGCAGCAGATGGCCGCCCTGCCCCAGGAACACCGGCACCACGACCACTTCGCGCACGCCGCCGGCCACCAGTGCCGCCACTTCGTCCGGCAGGCTGGGCGTCATCAGTTCCAGGAAGGCCAGCGTGACGCTGCAGTCGGGGCGCTGCTGCGCGGTCAGGTCGCGCAGGCGCTGGAACGGCAGCGCCCAGGATGCGGCGCGGGCGCCGTGGGCGAACAGGACGATCGCGCGTGCTTGCTTATCGGTTGCCATCAGTGTCTCTCCACCCATCGTAGTGCCCCCACTGCCAGCAGCAGGAACAGCAGGCTGGGCGCGATCGCCGTCAGGAACGCCGGCCAGGTCGACAGCATGCCGATGTGCGAGAACAGCGAGTTAATCAAGAGGAAGCTCACGCCGATCATGATGCCGACGAAAATCTTCAGGCTGATGCCGCCGCTGCGCGTCTGCAGGTAGCCGAAGGGCAGCGCCAGCGCCATCAATACGAAGATCGAGAGCGGATCGATCAGCTTCTTCCAGAAGGCGATCTTGAAGCGCTCGGTCTCCTGGCGGTTCTCGGCCAGGTGGCGCGTGTACACCGCCAGTTCGTTGGCCGACATGCGCTCGGGATCGGAGCGCGACACCGACAGGATCTTGGGCGTGATCTCGGACACCAGGTCCAGCGCGGGCAGCTTGCGCGTCTCGACGTTCGCGGTGTCCTGGCCGAAGCGCGCCTGGATCGAGGTGCCGCTGGCGGCCGCGGAACCCGGCGCCGGCAGCGTGCGGCTGTTGGTGAACAGGGTCTCGGTGACGTTCTGCAGGCGCCAGGTGCCATTGCCGCTGAAGGTGGCGCTGGCCGCCGTGATCAGGGCATGCATGCGCATGCTGTTGTCGAACTCGTACAGGCGCACGTCGATCAGCTGGCCGTCCGGGCGGATCTGGCGCGCATTGAAGAAGCGCGAGCCGGTGACCTCGCCCTTGGCGCCGTCGGTGCGGATGGTGTCCTTGGTCCACATGCCCGAGCGGAATTCGGCGGACACGGTGGCGCCCTTGGCCGACAGGCGGATGCGTTCGGCCAGCGGCGCGGTGCGCGGCGTGATCAGCTCACCGAAGATGAAGGTGACGACGACGAACACCAGGCCGATGCGGAACAGCATGCCCGCCGCCATCCGGGTCGACATCGAGGAGGCGCGCATGATCGTGAATTCCGAGCTTTGCGCGAACTGCGCCATCGTGTAGATGGTGCCGAGCATGGCCGCCACCGGCATCACGCGGTACATGTTCCCGGGCACCAGCATCAGCACGTACAGCAGCGCATGCTGCATCATGTAGCCGCCCTTGCCGACGTCGGGCAGTTCCTGGGTCAGGTCCATGAAGGCGGCCAGCGCAAGGAAGGCGACCAGCACGAAGGCGACCGCCTGGCTGATGTTCTTCAGGAAGTAGCGTTGCAGGATCTTCATTTGGCCCCCTCGCGGCCGGCGGCGCTCTGCAGCAGGCGGCGGCGCTTGAAGGCGTTCAGCAGCACCATCGGGTGCCAGCGATGATTCACGTTGGTGCGCCAGGCGAACAGGCCCAGGGCTCCCAGCAGGATCAGGAGGTGCAGCGGCCACCAGGCGGCGCCGAAGGCCAGCTTGCCCTGCTCGACCGCCTTCTCGGCGGCCTTGGTCAGGTTCAGGTAGGTGAAGAAGATCAGCAGCGCCAGGATCAGATTGGCCGAGGCGCCGGCACGCGGGTTGACGAAGCCGAGCGGGATCGCCAGCAGCATCAGCACCACGCACATGATCGGCGAGGTGAGGCGGTACTGCAGTTCGGCGCGCGTGTAGCGGTTGTCCGGCAGCGCCAGCAGCGCCGGCGTGGACAGGCCGCCGACCTTGATGTCGCCCATCACCGGCACCTGGGTCGCGACCCGCATCCGGTAGCGTTCGAACTCCATCGACTGGAAGTCGGAGCGGCCCGGCGTGCCCTGGTAGCGGCGGCCGTTTTTCAGCACCAGGTACTGGCCGCCCTTGCCGTCAGGCTCGATCACGCCTTCCTTGGCGACCACGGTGGTGGTGATGCCGTTGTCGACGGCATTCACGAACACGTTCTGGACCACGGTGTTGGTGCGTCCGCCGGTGCTCTCGACGAAGAACACGCGGTTGGCCGAAGCCGATTCGCGGAACTGGCCGGGGGCCACGCGCTGCAGGTCTTCGCGCTTCTCGAAGCGCTGGGCGAACTCGTTGCTCTTGAGCTGGGCCCAGGGCATGACGACGAAGGACAGTGCCGCCACCACCACCGCGATCGGCAGGCCGAAGGTGAGCACCGGCGCGATCCAGCGCGCGAGCGACTGGCCGGAGGCGAACCAGACCACCATTTCGGAGTCGCGGTAGCTGCGTGTGACGACCACAAGCACCGAAATAAAGCTGGTGAGGATGAGGATGGTTGGCTGATAATTCAGCACCGCGAGGCCGATCAGCGCGAGCACGTCGCCGGAGGCGACCTTGCCGCCCGCGGCCCGGCCCAGGATGGTGATCAGGGTCCAGGTCACGAGGATCGAAAACAGGACCGTGAAGGTCGCGCCGGCCACGCTGGCCAATTCACGCTGTAGGGCGCGTCGGAAAATCATTCGATGGTTATAATTGCAGGTTAATCAGTGAACTGAGCAGTAACTAAGCATGGCCGTGTCCGTCGCAAGCACGGCAGCGAAAACGAAACGGAGAATCAAATGGACTTTAGCATAAAAGCATTCGACACAAAAAACACGCTGGGCGCAGCCAAATCGGGCTGTATCGCCGTCGCGGTATTCGAAAACAAGAAACTGTCGGAGGCCGCGAAAGCCCTCGATCTGAACGGCGACATCTCGGCAGCCGTCAAGTCCGGCGATATCTCCGGCAAACCCGGTTCGACCCTGCTGCTGCGCGGCGTGGCTGGCGTGACCGCGGCGCGCGTGCTGCTGGTCGGCGTGGGCGCTGACGACGCGATCAGCGAGAAGAGCTTCGGCACCGCGGTCAACGCGACGCTGAAAGCCTTTGCTTCCCTCGGCGCGCAGGATGCCATTATCGCATTCCCGCTGGAGAATGTGAAAGGCCGCGACCTGAACTGGGCCGTGCGCGGCATCGTCGTCGCCGCCAACGAAACCGAATTCCGCACCGACGCGCAGAAGAGCAAGAAGGATCCGGCGCTCACCGGCGTGCGCAAGCTGGCCCTGGCCGTGCCGCAGGCCACCCCGCAGCTGAAGGCCGTGCTGGCGCAGTCGATCGCGATCGCCAACGGCATGAACCTGACCAAGGAACTGGGCAACCTGTCGCCGAACGTCTGCACCCCGACCTACCTGGCCAACACCGCGCGCAAGCTGGCCGACGACTACAACTTCGACGTCGAGATCCTGGACCGCAAGCAGCTCGAGGCGCTGAAGATGGGCAGCTTCCTGTCGGTCACCCGCGGCAGCGAGGAAGCGCCGAAGTTCATCGTCCTCAAGCACATGGGCGGCAAGCCGAAGGACGCGCCGACCGTCCTGGTCGGCAAGGGCATCACCTTCGACACCGGCGGCATCTCGCTGAAGCCGGGTCCTGGCATGGACGAAATGAAGTACGACATGTGCGGCGCCGGCTCGGTGCTGGGCACCTTCCGCGCGATCGGCGAGATGAACATCAAGCTGAACGTGATCGGCATCGTGGCCGCCTGCGAAAACATGCCGTCGGGCCGCGCCACCAAGCCGGGCGACATCGTGACCGCGATGAACGGCACCACCATCGAGATCCTGAATACCGACGCCGAAGGCCGCCTGGTACTGGCCGATGCGCTGACCTACGCCGAGCGCTTCAAGCCGGCCGCCGTGGTCGACATCGCGACGCTGACCGGCGCTTGCATCGTCGCCCTGGGCCACCACAATTCGGGCCTGTTCACCCGCCACGACGACATCCACAACGCGCTGGCCGACGAGCTGATGGATGCCGGCGCGCAGACCGGCGACACCGCCTGGCGCCTGCCGATCGGCGAGCAGTACAACGAGCAGCTGAAGTCGAACTTCGCCGACCTGGCCAACATCGGCAGCCCGGGCGGCGCCTCGTGCACCGCCGCGGCTTTCCTGGAAAACTTCACCCGCAACTACACCTGGGCCCACCTGGACATCGCCGGCACCGCCTGGAAGAGCGGCGCGGCCAAGGGCGCGACCGGGCGTCCGGTGCCGCTGCTGACGACCTTCCTGCTGAACCGCGTCTGAGCTGCGTGAGGGGACGCTGCGGCGTTCCTTCGTTGTCCTGAACCGTCGCCCCTGCGCAGGCAAGGGCCCAAGTTGCACGCGTTTCGATAGCGTATGCAACACTTGGGCCCCTGCCTTCGCAGGGGCGACGTCATTTGTGCCTGCGATATCGAACGATGCGGCGATCCGTCAGTAAACCGCATTCCCGTTCGACGCCGCCTCGGCGTTGCCGCCCCGCCCCTGCGCCGGACGCATCAGCACCGTCAGGGTCGACGGATACATCACCCCGGCGCCGGACATGCGGTCGAAATAGGTGTCGAGCGGGCTGCTGACGATGATGTTGCCGATCAGCTTGTCGGTGTCGAGGCGGGCATCGGCGCGCGGCGCGATCGTCTCGCGCGCGCTGCCGGTGTCCTCGCGCGCGCAGTCGACCGTCAGCGGGCCGCGCGTGCGCACCACCGTGACACGCCCCGGTGCCACCACGAACCAGCGTCCGGCGCTGTTGGACAGCACGCAGCCGACGCCCGCGACTTCACGGTGGCCGAGGATGGTATGGACTTCCAGCTGCTGCTCATCGGAATTGTTCGCAATGACGCAGCCGCCCAGGGCAGCCAGCAGCGCGGTCGCGCAGGCGGTACGAAAATGGAATCTGGACATGGTGTCAACCCAAAACGGATACCTGCCAGTTTACGGCAGGAATGGGGCCAACATGAAGGAAAGAATGGCGGCGCAACCGCCGCGGGATCGCCGCGGCCAGCTGCGCCCTGCCGTTCAGGGCGTGTCGAGCGGCGCGAAACGCGGCATGCGTACGCCGTCGACCTCGATGGATTCGAAAAACGCCTGTCTGGGGCGGACCCAGGTGATGCCGTCGGCGCCGCGGTACACGACCACCGGCGTATGGTCCGCCTCGAGGATGGCCTCGCAGACCACCTCGTACACGCCGCCCTTGTAGTGGCGGAAGCGCGTCGCACCCGCCATCAGACCTTTTCTTCGGCCTGGGCGCGGGCTTTCTTCTTGAGACTCTGGATGACCTTGACGATGCCTTCGACGCCGGTGTTATCGTCGAGCTCGCTGAAGGCGTCCAGCACTTCGTTGAGCACGCGGTTGCGTACGGCGGCCTCGTCGGCCAGCATCTTTTGCGGCTCGGCCGCGGCCGGCTTCTGCGCGGCCTCGGCGGTCTTCTGGCCATGGGCCAGGGCGGCCTGCCAGATCAGCCAGCGGCGCTGGGTCTCGTACACCAGGTACTCTTCCGGCTTGTCCTCACGACGCCGGACAATGTGGCCATCGCGTTGGGCCCATGCTTCAAATGCTTGGCGCATTGCTGTCCTTTATTAAAGCTCTGTGCAAATCCCTGCCGTGCGGATCCGCGATCATTACACACTTGCCGCCGACCGGACAGTGCCGGCCGACAGCACCAATATCAAAGCAATGGATTGCTTGTGAAGGCTTGGTTCCGAAGAAATATAACAATACTACAAAAAGTTGGCGTACTGCAATTTTTTCTTCAAAGAAGGAAACAATACGTAAATGCTTCTTCTCTTGCCGTGATTGTTACATCTTGACACAGTTCGGCAGAGCTTGCCAGTCCACCCGGTATTATTTTCTCACTGAACAATAATTCTACGACATCTCTATTGCAATTCGCGCAAATAAAGGCAATTGAATCAGGGGATGTTGAAGACTAGCAACCATTGCAGCTTTTGCCGCAAACGTTGATACTGCGCAAACTTACGCTGGGAAGTCCGGTGTGAAATAACAGGTTCATCAATATGAAGATAGCTACGTGGAACGTCAACTCGCTCAAGGTGCGCCTGCCGCACCTGCTGCAGTGGCTTGCCTGCAACCCCGTCGACGTGCTTTGCATCCAGGAGACCAAGCTCACCGACGACAAGTTCCCGCTGGCGGACATCAATGCCGCCGGCTACCAGGTCGTGTTCAGCGGCCAGAAGACCTATAACGGCGTCGCGATCCTGTCGCGCCATCCGATCGCCGACGTGGTGCGCAACAACCCGCATTATCCGGACGAGCAGCAGCGCCTGATCGCCGCCACCATCGAAGGCGTGCGCTTCATCTGCGCCTATGTGCCGAACGGCCAGGCGGTGGGTTCTGACAAGTACGAATACAAGATGGGCTGGCTGGCCGCGCTGCGCGAGTGGGTGCGCGAGGAAATGGCGGCGCACCCGCAGTTCGCGATCCTGGGCGACTACAACATCGCGCCGGAAGACCGCGACGTGCACGATCCGGAACTCTGGGCCGGCCAGATCCATTGCTCGGTGGCCGAGCGCGAGGCGCTGCTGGCCCTGAACGGCCTGGGCCTGACCGATGCCTTCCGCCTGTTCGAGCAGCCGGAAAAGCAGTACAGCTGGTGGGATTACCGCCAGATGGCGTTCCGCCGCAACCGCGGCCTGCGCATCGACCACATCCTGCTGTCCCCTGCCCTGACGCAGCGCTGTACGGCCTGCGTCATCGACCGCGAACCGCGCAAGTGGGAGCAGCCGTCGGATCACACGCCGGTGATCGCCACGCTGGCCTAAGCATATCGTAGGGTGGGCACGGGGTGCCCACCCTACGAACTTCCCGCTACCGCAGCAGCACCGCCGCCTCGCCCGCCGAAACCGGCCGCGCGAACAGATAGCCCTGCGCATACTGGCAGCCGCGGCGGCGCAGCAGTTCCAGCTGGCCCTCGGTCTCCACGCCTTCCGCCACCACCGACAACTGCAGGCTGTCCGCCAGCGCCATGATGGCGGCGACGATGGCCTGGTCTTCGCTGCTGGTCTCGAGCTCGCGCACGAAGGCGCGGTCGATCTTGATCTTGCGGACCGGGAAGCGCTTCAGGTAGGCCAGGCTCGAATAGCCGGTGCCGAAGTCGTCGATCGACAGGCGGATGCCCATGCGGAAGATCTGCCCCAGCGTTTCCAGCGTCAGCCCGCCATGCTGCATCAGCGCCGTTTCGGTGATCTCGAATTCGAGCAGGGCGGGGTCGATCCCGGTTGCATCGACGATGCTGCGGATCGATTCGATCAGACCGCGGTGCATGAACTGGCGCGCCGACAGGTTGATCGCCAGCGGCACCACGCGCACGCCGGCGCGCTGCCAGGCGACGATCTGCTCGCAGGCGCGGCGGATCACCCATTCCCCCACCGCCACGATCATCCCGTTTTCTTCGAGGATCGGGATGAATTCGTCGGGCCCGATCAGGCCGCGCTCCGGATGGCGCCAGCGCAGCAGCACCTCGAGCGCCTGCGGACGGCGGTCGCCGGTGGCGACGATCGGCTGGAACAGCAGCGCGAACTCGTCGCGCGCCAGGGCGCCGTGCAGCTCGGTCTCGAGCTCGAAGTGGCGCTCCGCGGCCGCGTTCATGCGCGCGGCGTAGAACTGGTAGTTGTTGCGGCCGGCGCCCTTTGCCTGGTACATCGCCGCGTCGGCCTTGCGCATCAGGCTCTCGACGTCGGCGCCGTCGTCCGGGTACAGGCAGATGCCGATCGAGGGCGAGATGTGCAGGCTGCGGCCCTCGAACTGCACCGGATCGGCCAGCACCGCGATGATCTTGTCGCCGACCAGGCTGCACTCCGCGGCCTCCTGCACGCCCGGCACCAGCACCACGAACTCGTCGCCGCCGAGGCGCGCCACGGTATCGCTGGCGCGCACCACGCGGCACAGGCGCTGCGCGACTTCCTTCAGCAGGTGGTCGCCGGTGGCGTGGCCGAGCGAATCGTTGATGGTCTTGAAGCGGTCCAGGTCGATGAACATCAGCGCCAGCTTGCGGCCGTCGCGGCGTGCCGCCAGCAGCGCGCGGTCGAGACGCTCGGCCAGCAGCGCGCGGTTGGGCAGGCCGGTCAGTGCGTCGTGGTAGGCCATGTGGTGGATGCGCGCCTCGGCCTGGCGCCGCTCGACGATCTCGGCCTGCAGCTCGGCGGTGCGCTCCTGCACCCGCACTTCCAGCTCGTCGCGCGCGCGGCGCAGCGCGTCGGCGGCCGCGTGCTGGGCGGTGACGTCGTCGATCAGCCAGACGCTGCGTCCCGTCGGATGCGCCAGGTCGAACGGCCGGCCCGACAGGCGCGCCCAGAAGCGCGAACCGTCGCCGCGCACCAGTTCATGCTCGGAGGTGTGCACGCGGCCGGCCTGGAAGTCGTCCGCCACCTGGGCGCGCGCCGCATGCCAGCCCTGCTCGTCCGGATACAGTTCGCGCACCCAGCGGTGCTCGATGGTGCCGTTACCGAACAGCTCCGCCATCTTGCGGTTGCAGCGCAGCGTGCGCCCGTCCTCGACCACGGCGATGCCGAGCACCGCATTGTCGAGGATGGCCTGGTTCTCCAGCAGCGCGTTGCGCAGCGATTCCTCGGCGCGCTTGTGGCCGCTGCGGTCCTCGATCATCCAGATCATGGTGCCGCCCAACTCGGCCGGGTTGACCGCATAACCGATGATGCTGACCCACATCGGCGTACCGTCCTTGCGCACCATGGAGCGCTCGGTGCGGAACGAGCGGCCGTAGGCCAGCGCGTCGTAGGCAAGCTCGCCGAAGCCGGTCCAGTCCGCGTCGCTGGCGTACATCGCGCGGGTCGAGCATCCCAGCAATTCGGTCTCGCCGTAGCCGAACATCTGCGCGAAGCAGCCGTTGTAGCGCGTGAACCTGCGCTCGCGCGTGAAGAAGATGCCGATCGTGGCATTCGTCATCAAGGCCTGGACTTCGATCAGCGCCTGGCGCGCCGCGGTGATGTCTTCCACGATCCAGACGGTGCCGGCCGCGCGCGAGGCGACGTCGACCGCCTTGGCGCGGATGCGGCACCACAGCGGGGTGCCGTCGCGGTGGCGCAGCTGGATCTCGCTTTCGTACAGCGCGCCGGTGAGCAGCACCCGTACCGCTTCGGCGGCGAACACGTCGTAGTGGGCGCTGGAGGCGAACACTTCGCCCGGGCTGCGGTTGACCAGGTCTTCGGGGGCGTAGCCGAGCATTGCCGCCATGCGCGGATTACAGGACTTGACCAGGTGCGGCAGGGTGACGACGATGCCGACCGGCGCGTGTTCCAGCACCGTGGCCTGCTCCAGCAGCGTGCCGCGCAGGGCCGTCTCGGCTTCCGCGACCGCGTGCGCGTTGCAGGAGGGAGCGAACACGAAGGTGGCGCCGCGCCCGGCTTGCGCCGGCAGCGGTTTCGTCCTGACCTCGACCACGCGCTCCGGTTGCCCGGCGGCCGCGGCCAGCACCGCATCCCAGCGCCCTTCGGTTTCCGGCGCCAGCACGATGCCGGCCACCGCAGCGCTGTGCGGGCAGAACAGTTCGACCAGCGCGCGCCCTGCGAGCGGCGTGCCGGCCAGCGCTTCCATCGCGGGGTTGGCGGCCCACACGACGCCGTGCGCGTCGCAGGCGCACGCGGGCGCGGCAATCAGCGCCAATGCCTCGGCCACGAAGGCCGTATTGCTCGTTACAAAATCCATCCCAGGTTTCCATGCTGGAGGCCCGCGATGGGGCCCCTCTTGTATGGGATGGATGATAACCGACGGCAACGCCGGTATTTACCAAAAAGGTAATAAATGTGCCGCCGCCGATGTTGAACGACAACGTTTAGAGGCAAGGATACTTAAAAGGCATCGCCCGGGACGCGCACCCAGCCCTCCATCAGGACCCGCGCGCTGCGGCTCATCTCGGCCCTGGTCACGACCCAGTCGCCGTCGACCTGGCGCGCCTCGGCGCCCACGCGCAGCGTGCCGGACGGATGCCCGAAGCGCACCGCCTCGTGCGCGCGGCCGCCGGCGGCCAGGCTGACCAGGGTGCCGGGGATCGCCGCCGCGGTGCCGATCGCCACCGCCGCCGTGCCCATCATCGCGTGATGCAGCTTGCCCATCGACAGCGCGCGCACCAGCAGGTCGACGTCGGCCGCCTTCACCTGCCTGCCGCTCGACGCCACGTAGTCGCCAGGCGGTGCGACGAAGGCGATCTTGGGCGTGTGCTGGCGCCGCGCGGCCTGTTCCAGGTGCTCGATCAGCCCCATGCGCATGGCGCCGTGGGCGCGGATCAGCTCGAACATGGCAAGCGCCTTGGGGTCCCCGTTGATGGCGTCCTGCAGCTCGGTGCCGGTGTAGCCGATATCGGCGGCGTTGACGAAGACGGTCGGGATGCCGGCGTTGATCATGGTCGCCTTGAGCGTGCCGATGCCCGGTACCTCCAGGTCGTCGACCAGGTTCCCGGTCGGGAACATCGCCCCGCCGCCGCCCGCATCGTTGCCTTCTGCCTCCGCTGCCGGGTCCATGAACTCGATCCGCACCTCGGCCGCCGGGAAGGTCACGCCGTCGAGTTCGAAGTCGCCGGTTTCCTGCACCTGGCCGTCCGTGACCGGCACGTGGGCGACGATGGTCTTGTTGATGTTGGCCTGCCACACGCGCACGGCGACGATGCCGTTGTCCGGGATGCGCGCCGGATCGATGAAGCCGTTGCTGATCGCGTACGGGCCGATCGCCGCCGACAGGTTGCCGCAGTTGCCGCTCCAGTCGACGAACGGCTTGTCGATCGAGACCTGGCCGAACAGGTAGTCGACGTCGTGACCGGGACGGGTGCTCTTCGCCACGATGACCGTCTTGCTGGTGCTGGAAGTGGCGCCGCCCATGCCGTCGATCTGCTTGGCGTAGGGGTCGGGGCTGCCGATCACGCGCAGCAGGAACTTGTCGCGCGCCTCGCCGGGCGTTTGCGCGGCTGCGGGGAGGTCTTGCAGGCGGAAGAAGACGCCTTTGCTGGTGCCGCCGCGCATGTAGACGGCGGGGATTCTGATTTGGGGTACGTGGGCCATGTTTGCTGTTCCACAGAGTATTGGCTTGGGAACGTCGTCCCTGCGAAGGCAGGGACCCAAGTTTTGCATGCGTTGCCGAAACGCGCGCAACTTGGGCCCCTGCCTCCGCAGGGGCGACGGATCATGTGTTAGCGCTTACCGTTCACGCCGCATTCACGCCGCGATCAGGCAGCCACCTTGGTCGACGCCAGGAAATCCTGCGCAAACCGCTGCAGCACCCCGCCCGCCTCATAGATCGACACTTCCTCGGCCGTATCCAGGCGGCAGGTCACCGGCACCTGCAGCGTCTCGCCCGAGCGCCGGTGGATCACCAGGCCCAGGATCGCGCCCGGCGTGCGCTGGCCGACCACGTCGAAGGTTTCGTTGCCGTCGATCCCCAGCGTCAGGCGGGTGGTGCCCGGCTGGAATTCGAGCGGCAGCACGCCCATGCCGACCAGGTTGGTCCGGTGGATGCGCTCGAAGCCCTCGGCCACGATCGCTTCCACGCCGGCCAGGCGCACGCCCTTGGCGGCCCAGTCGCGCGACGAACCCTGGCCGTAGTCGGCGCCGGCGATCACGATCAGCGGCTGCTTGCGCGCCATGTAGGTCTCGATCGCTTCCCACATGCGCGTGACCTGGCCCTCGGGCTCGATGCGTGCCAAGGATCCTGCGCGCACCGAACCGTCCGGATTGCGCACCATCTCGTTCTTCAGCGTCGGGTTGGCGAAGGTCGCGCGCTGCGCGGTCAGATGGTCGCCGCGGTGGGTGGCGTAGGAATTGAAGTCCTCTTCCGGCAGGCCCATCTTGTGCAGGTACTCGCCGGCCGCGCTGTTCATCATGATCGCGTTCGACGGCGACAGGTGGTCGGTGGTGATGTTGTCGCCCAGGACCGCCAGCGGACGCATGCCGGTCAGGCTGCGTTCGCCGGCCAGCGCGCCTTCCCAGTACGGCGGACGGCGGATATAGGTGCTCTGCGGGCGCCAGTCGTACAGCGGCGAGACCGCCTCGGCGGCAGTCTCCTGGCGCGCGAACATCACGTCGTACACGTTGCGGAACTGCTGCGGCTTGACCGACTGCTCGACCACGGCGTCGATCTCGGCGTCGTCCGGCCAGATATCGGCCAGGCGCACCGGCTTGCCGGTCGCATCCAGGCCCAGCACGTCCTTCTCGATGTCGAAGCGGATCGTGCCGGCGATCGCATACGCCACCACCAGCGCCGGCGAGGCCAGGAAGGCCTGCTTGGCATAGGGGTGGATGCGGCCGTCGAAGTTGCGGTTGCCCGACAGGACCGCGGTCGCATACAGGTCGCGCTCGACGATTTCCTGCTGGATGACGGGGTCGAGCGCGCCGCTCATGCCGTTGCAGGTGGTGCAGGCAAAGGCGACGATGCCGAAGCCGAGCGCTTCCAGTTCCGGCAGCAGCCCGGCTTCTTCCAGGTACAGCGCCACCGCCTTCGAGCCGGGCGCCAGCGAGGACTTGACCCAGGGTTGACGCAGCAGGCCGGCCCGGTTGGCGTTACGCGCCAGCAGGCCGGCGGCCACCATGTTGCGCGGATTGTTGGTGTTGGTGCAGCTGGTGATGGCGGCGATGATCACGGCGCCGTCCGGCATGCGGCCCGGTTCGTTTTCCACGACGCCGGCAATGCCGCGCGCCGCCAGTTCCGAGGTCGGCACGCGCTTGTGCGGATTGGACGGACCGGCGATGTTGCGCACCACGCTGGAGAGGTCGAACTGCAGCACGCGCTCGTACACGGCGCCCTGCAGCGTATCGGCCCACAGCCCGGTTTCCTTCGCATACAGCTCGACCAGCTTGACGAGCTCGTCGTCGCGGCCGGTGAGCTTCAGGTACTTGATGGTCTGTTCGTCGATCGCGAACATGGCCGCGGTGGCGCCGTATTCCGGTGCCATGTTCGAGATGGTGGCGCGGTCGCCCAGCGTGAGGCTGGAAGCGCCCGGACCGTAGAACTCGAGGTAGCTGGAGACCACCTTCGACTGGCGCAGGAACTCGGTCAGCGCCAGCACGATGTCAGTGGCGGAAATGCCCGGCTGCGCCCTGCCCGTCAGCTCGACGCCGACGATGTCCGGCAGGCGCATCCAGGAGGCGCGGCCCAGCATCACGCTCTCGGCCTCCAGGCCGCCGACGCCGATCGCGATCACGCCCAGCGCATCGACCATCGGCGTGTGCGAATCGGTGCCGACCAGCGTGTCCGGGAAGGCCACGCCATCCTTCACCTGCACCACGGGGCTCATGCGTTCCAGGTTGATCTGGTGCAGGATGCCGTTCCCGGGCGGGATCACGTCGACGTTCTGGAACGCCTTCTTGGTCCACTCGATGAAGTGGAAGCGGTCTTCGTTGCGGCGGTCCTCGATGGCGCGGTTTTTTGCAAAGGCGTCCGGATCGAAGCCGCCGCATTCCACCGCCAGCGAGTGGTCGACCACCAGCTGGGTCGGCACCACCGGATTGACCAGGCGCGGATCGCCGCCCTGCAGGGCGATGGCGTCGCGCAGGCCGGCCAGGTCGACCAGTGCGGTCTGGCCGAGGATGTCGTGGCAGACCACGCGTGCCGGGAACCAGGGAAAGTCGAGCTCGCGCTTGCGCTCGATGAGCTGCTTCAGCGAGGGCACGAGGGCCTGCGGCTCGCAGCGGCGAACCAGGTTCTCGGCCAGCACGCGCGAGGTGTAGGGAAGCTTGTCCCAGGCGCCGGCTTCGATCTCGTCGACGGCGGACCTGGCGTCGAAGTAATGCAGGTTGGTGCCGTGCAGGGGTTTGCGGTAGTTGCTGTTCATGATGAGTGATTCTCTTGTTGGTGCGATTACGTCGTTAGCGCCAGCACGTCGCCCCTGCGAAGGCAGGGGCCCAAGTTCGATGCGTTACGTCAGCGCGTGCAAATTGGGCCCCTGCCTGCGCAGGGGCGACGGTCTTAGGGACGCGTGTACTGCTTACGCCAGCGTGATTTACAGCTTACTTCCGCTCCGCCAGCGGCACAAACGTCAGATCCTCCGGCCCCACGTAATTCGCGCTCGGCCGGATGATCTTGTTGTCGATCCGCTGTTCGATGACATGCGCCGACCAGCCCGAGGTGCGCGAGATGACGAACAGCGGCGTGAACATCGCGGTCGGCACGCCCATCATGTGGTACGACACGGCCGAGAACCAGTCCAGGTTGGGGAACATCTTCTTGACTTCCCACATCACCGACTCCAGGCGCTCGGCGATGTCGAACATCTTCATCGAGCCGGCATCCTGCGACAGCGTGCGCGCCACTTCCTTGATGACCTTGTTGCGCGGGTCCGAGATCGTGTACACCGGGTGGCCGAAGCCGATCACGACTTCCTTGTTGGCGACGCGGTTGCGGATGTCGGCCTCGGCTTCGTCGGCGTTCTCGTAGCGTTTCTGGACCTCGAACGCGGCTTCGTTGGCGCCGCCGTGCTTCGGGCCGCGCAGCGCGCCGATGGCGCCGGTGATGGCCGAGTAGATGTCGGACCCGGTACCGGCAATCACGCGGCCGGTGAAGGTCGAGGCGTTGAACTCGTGCTCGGCGTACAGGATCAGCGAGGTGTGCATCGCCTTCACCCATGCTTCCGGTGGCTTGAAGCCGTGCAGCAGGTGCAGGAAGTGGCCGCCGATCGACGCATCGTCGGTCTCGACCTCGATGCGCTTGCCGTTATGGCTGTAGTGGTACCAGTACAGCAGCATCGAGCCGAACGAAGCCATCAGGCGGTCGGCGATGTCGCGCGCGCCGGCGATGCCGTGGTCGTCCTTTTCCGGCAGCACGCAGCCCAGCACCGATGCGCCGGTGCGCATCACGTCCATCGGATGGGCGGCCGCCGGCAGCGCCTCCAGCGCCGACTTCACCGCCTGCGGCAGGCCGCGCAACATCTTCAGCTTGGCCTTGTAGCCGCGCAGCTCGGCGTCGTTGGGCAGCTTGCCGTGCACCAGCAGGTAGGCGATCTCCTCGAACTCGCTGTTGCCGGCCACGTCCAGGATGTCGTAGCCGCGGTAGTGCAGATCGTTGCCGGAACGGCCCACCGAGCACAGCGCGGTGTTGCCGGCGGCGACGCCGGACAAGGCGACGGATTTCTTCGGCTTGAATGCAGGAGGATTGGCAGGTGCGTCAGTCTTGGCTTGTTCAGTCATGTGGCGGTCTCCGTAATACGTACTTATTTCGATTTGCTCTGGGCAAACAGTGCATCCAGCTTCTGCTCGAAGCTGTGATAGTCGATGCGCTCGTAGAGCTCGGCGCGCGTCTGCATGGTGTCGAGCACGTTCTGCTGGGTGCCGTCGCGGCGGATCGCGGTGTAGACGTTCTCGGCCGCCTTGTTCATGGCGCGGAAGGCCGACAGCGGGTACAGCACGATGTCGACGTCGGCGCCCTTCAGCTCGTCCACCGTGAACAGCGGCGTGGCGCCGAACTCGGTGATGTTGGCCAGGATCGGCACCTGTACCGCGGCGCGGAACTGTTTATACATCTCCAGGCTCGTGATCGCTTCGGGGAAGATCATGTCGGCGCCGGCTTCGACGCAGGCGACGGCGCGCTCGATCGCCTTGTCCAGGCCCTCGACCGCCAGCGCGTCGGTGCGCGCCATGATCACGAAATCGGCATCGGTGCGGGCGTCGGCGGCGGCCTTGATGCGGTCGACCATCTCGCCCTGGCTGACGATTTCCTTGTTCGGACGGTGGCCGCAGCGCTTGGCGCCGACCTGGTCTTCGATGTGGCAGGCGCCGGCACCGGCCTTGATCAGCGAGCGCACCGTGCGCGCGACGTTGAAGGCCGAGGCACCGAAGCCGGTATCGATGTCGACCAGCAGCGGCAGGTCGCACACGTCACTGATGCGGCGCACGTCGATCAGCACGTCTTCCAGGCCCGAGATGCCCAGGTCCGGCAGGCCAAGCGAGCCGGCCGCGACGCCGCCGCCCGACAGGTAGATCGCGCGGTAGCCGGCGCGCTTGGCCAGCAGCGCATGGTTGGCGTTGATGGTGCCGACGATCTGCAGCGGATGTTCTTCCTGGACGGCACGGCGGAATGCGGCGCCTGCGGAATGTTGACTCATGTCCTTGATCCTTTCGTGGAGCGGTAGTGAAGTTGAAAGGGTATTACGCAAGGAGCATGCCATTGTGCGCGCAAGTCGGAGACCCCGGATTTTCAAGCACTTGACTTGCCTGGGCAAGCACAGGCTTACAACATTTGTTTCATATCGTTTCAGATGCAACAAGCTTCTGAAACGTTGCAACACCAGCGCAGCCAGCGAATTGAGGTCATGCAGCTGCGGGAAGGCGAACGCGACCGCTCCCCGTGCTGGAGCACTGCTTCATAGATCCAGCACCAGCACCGCCGTTTTCGCCCGCGAACAGCACGGCGTGAACTGGTCGTTCGCGGCCTGCTCTTCTTCGGTCAGGTACAGGTCGCGGTGCTCCGGTACGCCTTCCAGCACGCGCGTCAGGCAGGTGCCGCACACGCCCTCCTCGCATGAGTACGGGATGTCGATGCCCTGCCCGGCCAGCGCCTTGATCACGGTGACACCCACCGGCACGTTGACCACCTTGCCGCTGGAGGCCAGCTTGACGTCGAAGGCGCGGTCGCCGCCGGTGTCCACCGCCGCCGCGCCGAAGTATTCGACGTGCAGCTGCGCTGCCGGCCACCCCTGCGACTTGGCCGTGCCCAGCACGTGCTCGATGAAGCCCTGCGGGCCGCACACGTACAGGTGGGTATCGGCATCCGGCGTGGCCAGCAGCGTGGCCAGGTCGAGCTTCTGGGCGGCGTCGCCGCTGTCGTAGTGCAGGTGCACGCGGCCGGCGAACGGCGCCGCGGCGAGGCGCTCGCGGAAGGCCGCGCGTTCCGGTGAGCGCACGCTGTAGTGCAGCTCGAACTCGGCGCCGCGCGCGGCCAGGGTCTCGGCCATCGCCAGGATCGGCGTTACGCCGATGCCGCCCGCGAACAGCAGCGAGCGCTTGGCCTCGACCAGCGGGAAGTGGTTCTTCGGCGCGCTGATCTGCAGCAGCGCGCCGGTGTGGATGTGGTCGTGCATGGCCTGCGAGCCGCCCCGCGAGTTGGCGTCGCGCAGTACGCCGATCTGGTAGCGGTGCGTCTCGCCGGGCGGGTTGCACAGCGAGTACTGGCGCACCAGGTCGCCACTGGGTGTGCTCCCTAAGTGCACGTCGATGTGGGCGCCGGCCTCGAACGGCGGCAGCGGCGCGCCGTCCACGCTGGCCAGCTCGTAGCTGCAGATGCCGTCGGCTTCGCTGGTCTTGGCGACGACCCGGACCGCGATCGTGCTCATGCCGCCACCTGCGCCGCGCCGGTGCCGGCGCCAGTGCCGGCTTCAGCGCCCGCGCCGGCCTGCTCGCGCGCCAGCCAGGCGTCGATGATGCGGCGCGACTGCACGCCGCCGGCATCGATGTTCAGCATCAGCAGCTTGCGCTCCGGATGGCGCAGGATGTTCTGCTGCTGCAGTTCCAGCATCTCGCGGTCTTCGCTGAAGATCTTGCCCTGGCCCTCACGGATGGTGTCGGTCAGCGCGGCGTCCTGCGGCTTGAAGTTGCGCGCCATGCCCCAGAAGTACCAGTGCGAGGTTTCGGTTTCCGGGGTGATGAAGTCGACCACGATGCTCGATGCCTTGTGTGCCGGATCGGCCGAATAGCCGCCCTTGCCCGCGTGCGCCACGCCGACCTCGATCATCACGTGGCTGGGCGCGTTGAAGCGGCAGATCTGCCAGCGGTCCACGGGCACGTCGTCGGCCAGGCCGTTGCCGCGCAGCGCGGCCTGCCAGAACGGCGGCGGCATGATGTTTTCCATGAAGCGGCTGGTGATCACCTCTTCGCCTTCGACCTTGGTCGTCACCGGGGCCTCGTCGATTTCCTTCTGGCCGATGCTGGACGCGTGCACGTAGGTTTCGTGGGTCAGGTCCATCAGGTTGTCGACCATCAGGCGGTAGTCGCAGTTGATGTGGTACAGGCCGCCGCCGTAGGCCCATTCGGGATTCTCGGCCCATTCCAGGTGGTGGATGGTGGCCGGATCGGCCAGCGCCTTGTCGCCCGGCCAGACCCAGATGAAGCCGTAGCGCTCTTCCACCGCGTAGCTGCGGATGCACGGGAAGCCCCGCACGCGCTGGCCCGGCATGCTGATGGCTTTGCCTTCGCAGCCCATCTCCAGGCCGTGGTAGCCGCACACCAGATTGCCGTCGCGCACGAAGCCGAGCGACAGCGGCGCGCCGCGGTGCGGGCAGAAGTCTTCGACTGCCGCGACCTTGCCTTCCTTGCCGCGGTAAAACACGATTTTTTCGCCGCAGATCTGGCGGCCGAGCGGCTTGCCGTCGATTTCATCCGGGGTGCATGCGACGTACCAGGCGTTCTTCGGGAACATGTTTGTCTCCTTTTATGATTTGATCTTCAGTACACTGAATGTTATAAAAAGTATCCCCCGTTTGCCCGACGAAGTAAACTGGCAATCCGATTATTTCGATGGTGCGCCGCACCACTGCTACCCTACGCCATGCCAAGCAAAACCGCACACCGCCAGGGGGCCACGACCGAGGCCTCGATGCTCGACCTGTACGAACACCCTGGCCACTTGTTGCGGCGTGCCCAGCAGATCTCGGTGTCGATTTTTTACGACGAAATGGGATCGGAACTGACCCCGGTGCAGTACGCGATCCTGAGCCGGCTGGCCACGCATCCGGGCATCGACCAAGTGTCGCTGGCCGGGCTGGCGGCGATCGACACCTCGACCGGCGCCACGGTGTGCGCACGCCTGGAAGAAAAGGGATTGTTGGAGCGCAAGGTGATTCCGCACAACCGGCGCCAGCGTGCGCTGACCATCACCGCCGAAGGTTCGCGCCTGCTCGACGCGCTGGTGCCGGGCGCGCAGCGGCTGCGCCAGCGCCTGCTCGATCCGCTGGATGCGGCGGAGCAGGCGCAGTTCATGGCCCTGCTGGCCAAGCTGGTGAACGGGAACAACGACCAGAGCCGGGCGCCGCTGGCCTTGCGTGCGGCGCCGGACCCGGCCTGAATCACTCCACGCCCGGGTCCTTGAACTTCTCGACCTTGTCGAACTCGACGTTGTAGACGCCGTCGGCCGCCTGCTCGGCCTTGCGGATGTAGACGGTCTGCACGATGTCGCGGCTGGCCGGATCGATCGTGACGGGGCCGCGCACGCTGGTCCAGGACTGGCCCTTCATCGCTTCCAGTAGCTTCGGTCCCTCGCTGTTGCCGCCCGTCTTTTTCAGGGCCGCGTACAGCAGCTGCATGCCGTCGTAGGCGCCGACCGCGTGGAAGTTCGGACGCATGCCGGGATTCGCCTTGGTAAACGCCGCCACGAAAGCCTTGTTCTCGGGCGACGGGTGCGCCGCCGAGTAATGGTGGCTGCTGACCACGCCCAGCGCGGCCTTGCCGATCGACGGCATCAAATCGTCGTCGAGCACGTCGCCGGTGGCGATCAGGCGGATGCCGGCCGCCGCCAGGCCGCGGTCGGTGAACTGCTTGAGCACCGCGGCGCCCTCGCCCGAGGGCACGAACACGAACACGGCGTCCGGCTTGGCGTCCTTCACGCGCGCCAGGAAAGGCGCGTAGTCCGGATTGCGCAGCGGCGCCCGCAGCGAGGCCACGACCTTGCCGCCGGCCTTGCCGAAGTCCTTGACGAACACCTTCTCGGCGTCGATGCCGGGACCGTAGTCGGACACGAAGGTGACCACCGACTTGATCTTGTTCTTGGCCGCCCACTGCGCCAGCGGCGCGGTCACCTGGGCCAGCGTGAAGCCGCTGCGCACGATGTAGGGCGAGCGCTGCGGGATGCTGGAGGTGGCCGCGTTCATCACGATCATCGGCACCTTGGCCTGGGTCGCGATCGGCGCCGCCGCAAAGGCCAGCGGCGTCAGGCCGAAGCCGGCCAGCACCTGCACCTTGTCGCGCGCCACCAGTTCCTGCGCCAGGCGCTTGGTGACGTCCGGGGAAACCCCGCCGTCGTCCTTCAGGATGATCTGCACCTCGCGCCCGGCGACGCTGGCGCCGTTCTGCTGCATGAACAGCTTGACGGCGGCATCGACCTGGCGCCCGGTCGAGGCGAACGGGCCGGACATCGGCACGATCAGGCCGACTTTCAGGGGTTCGGCGGCGTGGGCGATACCGGTAGCGGCGCTGATGCCGGCGGCAGCCAGGGCGGCGCCGGCCAGCAGCCGGCGGCGCATCTTGTCATGTTTTTCCTGCATAAATGTCTCCATGTATTGTTGATTTATTTTTATGAATCAAGCCACCGCCACCAGGCGGTCCAGCTTGTCGCCGTCGGCCAGCAGGCTGGCGCTGTCGGAATCGTGGACGATGCGGCCGCGGTCGAGCACGATGGCGCGCTCGGTCAGCGACAGCGCCAGGCGCGCGTGCTGCTCGACCACGATCACCGACATGCCTTCGTCGGCCACCAGGCGCCGGATCGCGCGCACCAGTTCCTGCACGATGATCGGCGCCAGCCCTTCCATCGGCTCGTCCAGCAGCAGGATGCGCGGGTTGGTCATCAGCGCGCGCGCGATCGCCACCATCTGCTGCTCGCCGCCCGAGAGCTGGTTGCCCATGTTGGCGCGGCGCTCGTGCAGGCGCGGGAACAGTTCGTAGATCTTGGCCAGGTTCCATGGCCCTGGCCGCGCGACCACGGTGAGATGTTCCTCGACGCTGAGCGAGGGGAACATATGGCGCTCCTGCGGCACCCAGCCCAGGCCGGCGCGCGCACGGCGCCAGGTCGGCGCGCGCGCGATGTCCTTGCCGGCCCAGCGCACCGCGCCCTTGTGCAGGCGCGTCAGGCCCATCAGCGTGACCAGCAGGCTGGTCTTGCCGACGCCGTTGCGGCCCAGCAGGGCCAGGCTGCCGCCCTCCTCCATGGAAAACGACACGTCTTCCAGCACCACCGATTCGCCGTAGCCGGCGCTCACGCCGTCGAATGCGAGCAGTTCAGGCATGTTCTGCCTCCCCCAGATAGACTTCCTTCACACGCGGGTCGGCGGCGATCTGCGCCGGCGTCCCTTCCGTCAGCACCTTGCCCCCCACCAGCACCGTAATGCGCTCGGCGAAGCGGAACACCAGGCCCATGTCGTGTTCGATGAACAGGATCGTCACGTCGCGCGGCAACCCGGCGATCACTTCGAACAGTTCGCGGCTCTCGGCCTGCGGGATGCCGGCGGCCGGCTCGTCCAGCAGCAGGATCGCCGGCTTGGTGGCCAGCGCCAGCGCGATCTCGACCAGGCGCTGCTTGCCGTAGGCCATGCTGCGCGTGACGCTGTTGGCTTCCCTGGTCAGCTTCAGCGTGGCCAGCAGCGCCATCGCCTCGTCCACCACGTCGGCGTGCTTCTCGACCGTCTTCCACCACACGCGGTTCAGGCCGCGCCGCTCGCAGATCGCCAGCGCCACCGACTCCAGCACCGTCATGCCGGCGAACAGGGTGTTGATCTGGAAGGTGCGTGTCATGCCGAGCTTCACGCGCTCGTGCTGCGCCAGGCGCGTGATGTCGCGCTCGCCCAGCAGCACGCGCCCGCTGCTCGGCTGCAGCGCGCCGGTCAGCAGGTTGATGAAGGTGGTCTTGCCGGCGCCGTTCGGGCCGATCAGCGCGTGACGCGCGCCCGGCTCGAAGCTGAGCGAGACGTCGGTGTTGGCCTTGAAGGCGCCCCACTGCTTGCACAGCGCCTCGGTGCGCAGCGTGCGCAGCGCACCCGCATTCATGTTCGCGTCGTTCATGCATCCTCCCTGCGTGCCGGCTTGACGCGCTGGATGAGTTTTTCGAGACCGCCCAGGATGCCGCCGCGCGCGAACAGCACGATCAGCACCAGCAGCAGGCCGATGTAGAACTGCCAGTAGGCCGGGTTCAGGGTGGACAGGTAATCCTGCGCCACCATGAACACGGCGGCGCCGACCAGCGCGCCGTACAGGCGGCCGGTGCCGCCCAGCACCAGCATGATCAGCAGGTCGGCCGAGCGCGGAAAGCCGAGCGCGTCGAGGCCGACGAACTGGGTGGTCTGGGCCAGCAGCGCCCCGGCCACGCCGGCCACGGCCGCACCCACGGTGAAGGCCACGCGCAGGCGGCGCTCGACGTCGGCGCCGATCGCCGGCATGCGCTTGCCGCCTTCGCGGATGCCGCGCAGCGACAGCCCGAACGGCGAATTCACCAGGCGCCGCAGCACCACGAACAGCAGGAACAGCACGGCCAGGCTGTACCAGAAGGCGGTCTTGCCGTACAGGTCGAACTCGAAGGTACCGAACAGCGGCGCCACCACCATGCCCGACAGGCCGTCGACGCCACCGGTCAGGAAGGCGGCCTTGTTGGCCGCCTCGAACAGCATCAGGCCGATGCCGAGCGTGACCATCAGGCGCGCCAGGTCCTGGCCGCGCACCACCAGGAAGCTGACCACGAAGCCGAACACGCCGGCCACCAGCGCGGCCGCCGCCAGGCCCGAGAGCGGCTCGCCCCAGCCGTGCACCGACAGCAGCCCGGCGGTGTAGGCGCCCAGGCCGAAGAAGGCCGCGTGGCCGAGCGACACGATGCCGGCATAGCCGAGGATCAGGTCGAGCGACAGCGCGAACAGGCCGACGATCATGATCTGGCTGACCAGCACCAGGTGGTTCGGGAACAGGAACCAGGACGCCACCGGCAGCAGCCAGAACGCGATCTCGAGCGGCTTCCAGCGGTCGTTGGGCAGGCGCAGCGCGGGGCCGCGCGGAGCGCCGTCGGCCACGCGCGGGCCGGCGGCGGAATCGATACGGGAGCTCATGCCTTCCTCCTGACCAGGCCGAACGGGAACAGGATCAGCAGCACCACCATCAGCGTGTAGATGACGAATGCGCCGACTTCCGGCACGTAGTACTTGCCGGCGACGTCGAACACGCCCAGGATCAGGGCCGCGATCAGCGGACCCTTGATGGAACCGGCGCCGCCGACGGCGACCACCAGCAGGAAGTACACCATGTACTTGACCGGGAAGCTCGGGTCCAGGCCCAGCACGTCGATGCCCAGGCCCCCGCCCAGGCCGGCCAGGCCGGAGCCGAGGGCGAAGGTCAGGCTGAACACCCGGCTGACGTTGATGCCCAGGCCTTCCGCCGCGGTCTGGTTGTCGACCGCGGCGCGGATCTGGGCGCCGAAGCGGGTGCGCTCGATGAGCAGTACCAGCGCCGTCGTCACCAGCACCACCACGCCGATCAGGAACAGGCGGTAGGTGCCCAGATCGAGCCCAAGCACGTGGACTTGCCCGCGCAGCCAGTCGGGCAAGTTGACCGGCTGCTGGGTCGGGCCGAACAGCCAGGTGGCGCCGGCCACCGCCATGAAGGTCAGGCCGATCGAGAACAGCACCTGGTCGAGGTGCGGCGCCCGGTATAGCCGGCGGTACAGCGCGCGCTCCAGCACCAGGCCCACTACCGCCGCGGCGATGAACGCCAGCGGCAGCGTGGCCAGGAAAGGCAGCCCGAGCTTCGACAGCAGGGTCACGCAGACGTAGCCGCCGACCATGGCAAAGGCACCGTGGGCCAGGTTAATGAAGTTCATCATGCCCATCGTCACCGACAGGCCGACGCTAATCAGGAACAACAGGCTGCCGTAGGCAATCCCGTCGAACAGCACGCCGATCATGTTGCCTATCATGCGTGCCTCCCTGGTGTCTTTTGTCGCTCTTTCATGCGTGTCTCCTGCAACTCTTTTTTATGAAGCGATGAAACGACCGGGACGGCGGGGGATCAGACGCGTTCGATCACCATCGCAATCCCCTGCCCGACGCCGATGCACATGGTGCACAGCGCATAGCGGCCGCCGGTGCGGTGCAGCTGGTACATGGCGGTGGTCACCAGGCGCGCGCCGCTCATGCCGAGCGGGTGGCCGAGGGCGATGCCGCCGCCGTACGGGTTCACGCGCGGATCGTCGTCGGCGATGCCCAGTTCGCGCAGCACCGCCAGCGCCTGCGAGGCGAAGGCTTCGTTCAGCTCGATGATGTCCATCTGGTCGATGCTCAATCCGAGCTGCTTCATCAGCTTCTTGGTGGCCGGTGCCGGGCCGATGCCCATCACGCGCGGCGGCACGCCGGCGGTGGCCATGCCGACGATGCGGGCGCGTTTGGTCAGGCCGTAGGCTTGCGCGGCTTCCTCGTTCGCGATCAGGAGCGCGCAGGCGCCGTCGTTCACGCCCGAGGCATTGCCGGCGGTGACGCTGCCGCCCGGATGCACCACGCCCTTCAGTTTGGCCAGCGCTTCCAGGCTGGTCGCGCGCGGGTGTTCGTCCTGGCTGAACAGGATGTGGTCGCCTTTCTTTTGGGGAATCTCGACCGCCACGATCTCGTCCGCGTACAGGCCGTCGCGCTGGGCGCGCGCGGTCTTTTCCTGGCTGGCCAGCGCAAAGCGGTCCTGGTCTTCGCGCGAGACCTGGTAGTCGACGGCGACGTTCTCGGCGGTTTCCGGCATCGAGTCGGTGCCGTACTGGTGCTTCATCAACTTGTTCGGGAAGCGCCAGCCGATGGTGGTGTCGTAGATCTGGGCGTTGCGCGAAAACGCGGTGTCGGCCTTGCCCATCACGAAGGGCGCGCGCGTCATCGACTCGACGCCGCCGGCGATCATCAGGCGGGTCTCGCCGGCCTTGATCGCGCGCGCGGCGATGCCGATCGCGTCCATGCCGGAACCGCACAGGCGGTTGACGGTGGTGCCCGGCACGTCGGCCGGCAGGCCGGCCAGCAGCGAGGACATGTGGGCCACGTTGCGGTTGTCTTCGCCGGCCTGGTTGGCGCAGCCGAAGATGACGTCGTCGACCTGGGTCCAGTCCACGCCCGGGTTGCGCTTCATGAGTTCGCGCAGCGGGATGGCGCCGAGGTCGTCGGCGCGCACGTCCTTCAGCGCGCCGCCGTAGCGGCCGATCGGGGTGCGGATGGCGTCACAGATATAGGCTTCGGTAGTCATGGTGGTTCCTTATTCGGTAGGCGGCAGCAGCGGCGCGCCGGTGGCGGCCTGCAGCTCGGCGAAGGTCAGTCCCGGCGCCATCTCGCGCACGCGCAATCCATCGGACGTCACGTCGAGCACGGCCAGGTCGGTATAGATGCGGTTGACGCAGGCGACGCCGGTCAGCGGATAAGTGCACTCGCGCACGATCTTGCTTTCCCCGGTCTTGGTCTGGTGGTCCATCATCACGAACACCTGCTTGGCGCCGATGGCCAGGTCCATCGCCCCGCCGACGGCGGGAATCGCGTCCGGCGCGCCGGTGTGCCAGTTGGCCAGGTCGCCCTTTTCCGACACCTGGAACGCGCCCAGCACGCAGATGTCGAGGTGGCCGCCGCGCATCATCGCGAACGAGTCGGCGTGGTGGAAATAAGCGCCGCCGGTGAGCAGGGTCACCGGCTGCTTGCCGGCGTTGATCAGGTCTTCGTCTTCCTCGCCGGGGCTGGGTGCCGGGCCCATGCCGAGCACGCCATTCTCGCTGTGCAGGAACACTTCGCGGTCGGCAGGAAGATAATTCGCCACCTTGGTCGGCAGGCCGATGCCGAGGTTGACGTAGGCGCCCTCGTGGATGTCCTGGGCGACGCGGGCGGCGATCTGGTCGCGGGTGTAGCGGTTCATGGTCATGCGGCCTCCTTGACGACGCGCTGGACGAAGATGCCCGGGGTGACGATGACTTCCGGATCGAGTTCGCCGAGCGGGACGATCTCGGCTACCTGGGCGATGGTGGTCTTGGCGGCCATCGCCATGATCGGGCCGAAGTTGCGCGCGGTCTTGCGGTACACCAGGTTGCCCCAGCGGTCGCCGCGCAGCGCCTTGATCAGCGCGAAGTCGGCGTGGATCGGCGATTCCAGCACGTAGTGCTTGCCGTCGATCAGGCGGGTTTCCTTGCCTTCGGCGAGCAGGGTGCCGTAGCCGGTGGGGGTGAAGAAGCCGCCGATGCCGGCACCGGCGGCGCGGATGCGCTCGGCCAGGTTGCCCTGCGGCGTGAGTTCGAGCTCGATCTCGCCGGCGCGGTAGAGCGCGTCGAAATGCCAGGAATCGGCCTGGCGCGGGAACGAGCAGACGATCTTGCGCACCCGCTTGGCCGCCAGCAGCGCCGCCAGCCCGGTGTCGCCGTTGCCGGCGTTGTTGTTGACGATGGTGAGGTCGCGCGCGCCCTGGGCGATCAGCGCGTCGATCAGCGCCGCCGGCATGCCGGCGTTGCCGAAGCCGCCGATCATCACCGTGGCGCCGTCGTGTATGTCGGCGACCGCACGTTCCAGCGATTCGAATGTTTTATCAATCATGTCTTTTGCCTTGTCCGTGCACCGGTCCACCGGCGCACTTGATAACGTCTTCCGGTTGTTCGATAATCGCACTAATGATCGATTAACGTACAATCCAGTGTAGGCTTCGGAAACCGGAAGGTCAAGAAGAAACGCCAGCCGGACCACCCTGCCTGCATTAAAATTCTGCCATGACCAAACCGACCACCCAGCCCAAGCAGTCCGAGCCGATCGCCGCGTCCGCCGCGGAAGAACGCGAGCCGACCATCGCCGAACAGATCGATGCCCTGACCGATCCCAGCTTCATGACCTCGCTGGCGCGCGGCCTGGCCGTGGTGCGCGCCTTCAGCGATTCGCGCAAGCCGCAGACCATCGCCCAGATCAGCCAGAAGACCGGGATTCCGCGCGCCGCCGTGCGCCGCTGCCTGTACACGCTGCAGCAGCTCGGCTACGTGGATGCTGAGCTGAACAACTTTTCGCTGCGGCCCAAGGTGCTCACGCTGGGCTACTCCTACCTGTCGTCGACCCCGCTCACCGTTTCCAGCCAGCCCTACCTGAACAACATCAGCCGCGAACTGGGCGAGTCGAGCTCGCTCGCGGTCCTCGACGAAGGCGAGGTGCTGTACGTGGCGCGCTCGGCCGCCTCGCGCGTGATGTCGGTGGCGCTCAACACCGGCAGCCGCCTGCCCGCCTACTGCACCTCGCTGGGCCGGGTGATGCTGGCCCACCTGCCCCCGGCCGAACTGGACGCCTACTTCGCACGCGTGAAACTGCGGCCCATGACCGAGCACACCGTGGTCAGCCAGAAGCGCCTGCGCGAGATCCTGGCCGGGGTGCGCCAGGACGGCTACGCGGTCATCGACGAAGAACTCGAACTGGGCCTGCGCTCGATCGCGGTGCCGGTGCGCGGCGCCTCGGGCCGGGTGCTGGCCGCCCTCAACGTCGGCGCCCAGGCCGCGCGCGTCAGCGTGGAAAAGATGCGTGGCGAATTCCTGCCGGTGCTGCAGCGCGGCGCCCAGGACCTGGCGGTGCTGCTGCCCTGACCCGCGCGCCTGCGCTCAGAAGCTGTGGCGCAGGCCGGCCATGACGCCGTTCTGGCCCATGCCGGTGCCCACGGTGCCGCCGGCATCCAGCGCCACCGCCGATGCGCCCTTGTTGGCCATGCGCCCGACCGCGCCGTACAGCGCGGTGCGCTTCGAGAAGTTGTAGGTCACGCGTCCGACCAGCATGTTCACGTCCGACGGCGAATGCTTGGTGTCGCGGCGCGCCACCTGGGCGTCCAGCGTGAACAGGCCGATCGGATGGCTGATGCCGAGGTAGTACAGATCGGACTCGCTCTCGCCGGTGGCGGCATTGGTGTCGCGGTCGACCACGCCGGCGCCGATCTTGGTCGCGCCCAGCATCCAGTAGCCGTTGACGGTCTTGCGCACGTCGGTGTTGTTGCTGCTGGTGAGTCCACCGGCCGCGCCGGTATTGCCGTACATGCGGTCGAAGGACGCGTTCAGGCCCCAGGTCTTGCCTTCATAGCCGAACATGGCGGTATACTGGCGGCAGGCCTTGGCATTGCCGGCCACCTCGCCGGCGCAATTGGTGGCGGGCGGGCCGCCGGCGGCGGAAGCGTCGCGTCCGAAGCTCCAGGTAGCGCCAACCACGATGCCGTCGAAGTTGCCGTTGTAGGCGATCGAGTTGTCGCTGCGTGCGTTCGGCAGGTAGGGATCGATGCTGCCGATGGCGAACAGGTTCGGGCCCAGCACGTCGCTCTTGATGGTGGAGAGGTAGGTCATGTTCATCTGGCGGCCCAGGCTCAGCGAGCCCCATTTCCCCTTCAGCCCGACCAGCGCCTGGCGCCCGAACAGGCGGTTGCCCTGGCCGGTGATGCCGACGTCCACCTGGATCCCGTTTTCCAGCACGAAGAAGGCTTGCACGCCGTTGCCGAGGTCTTCGGTGCCGCGAAAGCCGATACGCGACGGGAAGGAACCGGTCAGCGTCGGCATCTTGGTCACCGAATGGCCGGCGGCGTCGACGTTGGTGGTGTGGGCGAGGCCGGTGTCGATCAGGCCGTAGATCTGGACGGTGGTCTGCGCCGAAGCGCCCGAAGCGGCCAGGCCGCAAGCCAGTGCGAACAGCGGCGCCGCGGCGCTTCGTAGGGTGTTCTGCATGTTGTCTCCTTGATGTATTTATATGTCGTGCGGTAGTCGAACAAGTAGTTGCTTACCGAACGCTGAATAAATACTATGTTTCTTATGCAAGCGTTGTCAACGACTTAGTCAGGTTGCCTGATACTTGCTTGTGCCGGGAACACCACAAAAACACAGGAGACACGCAATGAAACGCAGGACGATTGCAGCAGCGTTGGCCGCACTGGCGGTCCTCGCCGGCACGCCGGCCCAGGCCCAGGACACGATCAAGGTCGGCGTGATCGCCGCCTTCTCCGGCCCCTTCGCCGACTACGGCAAGCAGATGGAAGGCGGCATCAAGGCCTGGATGGCGGCGCACGGCGACAGCGTGGCCGGCAAGAAGATCCAGGTGATCTACAAGGACACCACCGGCCCCTCGCCCGAGGTGGCCAAGCGCCTGGCGCAGGAACTGGTGGTGCGCGACAAGGTCGACTTCCTGGCCGGCTTCGGCCTGACCCCGGAAGCGCTGGCGGTGGCGCCGATCGCCCAGCAGGCGAAAAAGCCGATGATCGTGATGAACGCGGCGACCTCGGTGATCACCACCAGGTCCGACTACATCGCGCGCTTCTCGATGACGCTGCCGCAGGTCTCGGCGCCGATGGGCGACTGGGCGGTGAAGAACGGCATCAGGAATGTGGTGACGGTGGTGGCCGACTACGGTCCTGGCATCGACGCCGAAAAGGCCTTCAGCGAGCGCCTGCAGAAGAACGGCGGCAAGGTGACCGAGGCGATCCGCGTCCCGCTGCGCAATCCCGAGTTCGCGCCCTTCATCCAGCGCATCAAGGACGCCAAGCCGGACGCGGTGTTCGTGTTCGTCCCGGCCGGCGAGCAGAGCATCGCCTTCATGAAGGGCTACCGCGAGCGCGGCCTGCAGCAGGCCGGCATCCGCGTGATCGCCACCGGCGACCTGACCGACGACCACGTGCTGCCGACCATGGGCGATGCCACGCTGGGCGTGATCACCACCTTCCACTACTCGGCGGCGCACAAGTCGCCGGCCAACGACGCCTTCTTGAAAAGCTTCGCCAAGGCCAACCCGGACGGCGGCCGGCCCAACTTCATGGCGGTGGCCGCCTACGACGGCATGAACGCGATCTACCAGGTCAGCCAGAAGCTGGGCGGGCGCATCGACGGCGACAAGGCGATGGCAGTACTCAAGGGCATGAAGATCGACAGCCCGCGCGGCCCGATCGCCATCGACCCGGCCACCCGCGACGTGGTGCAGACCGTCTACGTGCGCAAGGTCGAAAAGCTCAACGGCCAGCCCTGGAACGTCGAGTTCGACCAGTTCGCCAACCAGAAGGACCCGGGCAAGTAGTGCCTTGCGTCTGCCTACAGGCCGTGCACGCTCAGCGCGCGCACAGCGGCGCGCAGCTGGGCATGCAGCTGCGCCCGCTCCTCCTTGCCGAGTTCTCCGACCATCAGGTTTTCCACCTCGGCCACCCGGGCGTCGCAATCGCGCAGGATCGCCTCCCCTTCGGCCGTCAGGCTGATCTGGATGATGCGGCCGTGCGCCGGGTCCGGCCGGCGTTCGATCCAGCCTTTGCCTTCCATCTGCTTGACCATCTCGTTGGCCGACTGCGGCGACACCATGGTGCGCGTGGCCAGCTGGGCATTGGAGAGCGAGCCATGGGCGCGGAACACCGACAGCGCCGTGTATTGCGGCACCGTCAGGCCGGACGGCGCCAGGCTGTCGCGCAGGCGCTGGTTGAGGACGTGGTCGAGGCGCCCCACCAGGTAGGCCAGCCCCATCGGCTTGGCCCCCTTGACGGCCGGGGTCGTGGCTTGCCTGCTTGCGGGCGTGGATTTTTTTTCGATTGCCATAAAAAGCTGCTTGTCACGGAAAACAGGGACGTATAGTATAAGTCGCATATCAGGCAGCCTGATAACAAAACCTACTACTGAGGAGACATTGTATGTCCAAATACGAAGCGCGCTGGCAAACCGTCAAGGTCGAGGTGGAGAACGGCATCGGCTGGATTACCTTGAACCGTCCGGACAAGCGCAACGCGATGAGCCCGACCCTGAACCGCGAGATGATCGACGTGCTCGAAACCCTCGAGCTCGACGACGACGCCCAGGTCGTCGTGCTGACCGGCGCCGGCGACGCCTGGACCGCCGGCATGGACCTCAAGGAGTACTTCCGCGAAACCGACGGCAAGCCGGAGATCATGCAGGAACGCATGCGCCGCGACTGCTCGCAATGGCAGTGGAAGCTGCTGCGCATGTACAGCAAGGCGACCATCGCCATGGTCAACGGCTGGTGCTTCGGCGGCGCGTTCTCGCCGCTGGTGGCCTGCGACCTGGCGATCGCCGCCGACGATGCGGTGTTCGGCCTGTCCGAAGTCAACTGGGGCATCCCGCCGGGCAACCTGGTCAGCAAGGCCGTGGCCGACACCATGGGCCACCGCCAGGCGCTGTACTACATCATGACCGGCGAGACCTTCACCGGCAAGGAAGCAGCCAGCATGGGCCTGGTCAACAAGAGCGTGCCGAAAGCCGAGCTGCGCGATGCGGTGATCGAACTGGCCGGCAAGCTGCTGGAAAAGAACCCGGTGGTGCTGCGCTACGCGAAGGTCGGCTTCAAGCGCTGCCGCGAACTGACCTGGGACCAGAACGAGGATTACCTGTACGCGAAGACCGACCAGTCCAACTACCGCGACCCGGAAAAGGGCCGCAAGGAAGGCCTGAAGCAGTTCCTGGACGATAAGACGATCAAGCCGGGCCTGCAGAGCTACAAGCGCGGCTGAGCGATCGCGCCGCGATAACCAAGAGAAGAAAAACAACAACGGCAGCCGGGCCATTGCCCGGACTGCCGCTTTCCAATCTCACGAGGAGACTCTCATGCTGCAATCAGACCTGCTGTGCGGCGGCGAAGCCCGCGCCGCATCGAACGGCGCCACCTTCGAGCGCCACAACCCCGCCACCGGCGCCGTCGCCACCCGCGCCGCCGCCGCCACCCTGGAGGACGTCGACGCCGCCTGCGACGCCGCCCGCGCCGCCTTCCCGGCCTGGGCCGCCCTGCTGCCGGGCGCACGCCGCGCCCTGCTGCTGAAAGCTGCCGACGGCATGGAAACCATGCGCGGCCGCTTCGTCGAGACCGCCGTCGAGGAATGCGGCGGCGCGCCCGGCTGGTACCACTTCAACGTGACCCTGGCCGCCAACATGCTGCGCGAAGCCGCCGCCATGACCACCCAGATCAGCGGCGAAGTCATCCCGTCCGACGTGCCCGGCTCGCTGGCGATGGGCGTGCGCCAGCCCTGCGGCGTGGTGGTGGGCATCGCGCCGTGGAATGCGCCGATCATCCTCGGCACCCGCGCGCTGGCGATGCCGCTCGCCTGCGGCAATACCGTGGTCATGAAATCGTCGGAACTGTGCCCGCTGCTGCACCGCCTGATCGCCCAGGTGTTCGTCGACGCCGGCTTCCCGGCCGGCGTGGTCAACCTGATCAGCAATGCACCGCAGGACGCGGCCCAGGTGGTCGAGCGCCTGATCGCGCACCCGGCCGTGCGCCGCATTAACTTCACCGGCTCCACCCGGGTCGGCCGCATCATCGCCGAGCAGGCCGCAAGGCACCTGAAACCGGTGCTGCTGGAACTGGGCGGCAAGAACCCGGTCGTGGTGCTGGACGATGCCGACCTCGACGCCGCCGTCGAAGCGGCCGCCTTCAGCGCCTTCTTCAACCAGGGCCAGATCTGCATGTCGGCCGACCGCATCCTGGTCGACCGCAAGATCGCCGACCAGTTCATCGAGAAGCTCAGCGCCAAGACCGCCACCTTGACGGCATCGCGCGGCGACACCCCGCTGGCCGGCATGATCGACCCGGCCGCCGCCACCCGTGTCGACGCCATGCTGCAGGATGCACGCACGCGCGGCGCCACCGTGATCCAGTCCCAGGGCGGCGTCGACGGCAACATCATGCAGCCGGCAATCGTCGACAGCGTGTCGCCCGAGATGCGCGTGTACCAGGAAGAATCGTTCGGCCCGATCGTCTCGGTGCTGCGCTTCGACAGCGACGAGGAAGCGATCCGGCTGGCCAACGACAGCGAATACGGCCTGTCGTCGAGCGTGTTCTCGCGCGACATCGGGCGCGCCATGGCGGTGGCCCAGCGCATCGAATCCGGCATCTGCCACATCAACGGCCCGACCGTGCACGACGAAGCGCAAATGCCGTTCGGCGGCGTCAAGGGCAGCGGCTACGGCCGCTTCGGCGGCAAGGCGGCGATCGCCGAATTCACCGACCTGCGCTGGATCACGGTGCAGACCGGACCGCGCCACTACCCGATCTGAGCGGAGGCCGCCATGACCCAATCGACGATTGAGTCCGGCGAGGCGGTGCAACAGCAGGCGAAACGGCGGCAGGTCGACCTCGGCAACCCCGAGGTCGCGGCGTTCCAGGTGGATGGCACCTGGCACGTCGATGCCGTCACGCCGCTGGGCCCCTTCCCGGCGCGCTTCACCGACCGCCTGGTCGAGGGCGCGCAGCAGCACCCCGAGCGCACTCTGGTGGCGCGGCGCGGCGCGGACGGCGCATGGATCCGCCTGTCGTACGCCGAGGTGCTGCAACGCGCGCGCCGCATCGGCCAGGCCCTGCTCGACCGCGGCTTGTCGAGCGAGCGGCCGCTGGCCATTTTGTCCGGCAACGACCTGGAGCACTTCCAGCTGGCGCTCGGCGCCATGTACGCCGGCATCCCGTTCTCGCCGCTGTCGCCGGCCTATTCGCTGGTGGCCACCGACCCGTCCAAGCTGGCCGACCTGATCGCCCAGCTCACGCCGGGCGCCGTCTTCGCCTGCAACGGCACCACCTTCGCACGGGCGATCCAGGCCGTGCTGCCGGCGGACGCCGAACTCATTTTGTGCGACGGCGAAGTGCCGGGCCAGGCCGCCACGCGCTTCTCCGAACTGCTCGCGACCGAACCGACCACCATCGATGCGCGCAACGCGGAGGTGGGGGCCGATACCATCGCCAAGTTCCTGTTCACCTCCGGCTCGACCAAGAAGCCGAAGGCGGTGATCACCACCCACGGCATGTTGTGCAGCAACCAGCAGATGCTGCTGCAAACCTTTCCCTTCTTTGCCGAGGCGCCCCCGGTGCTGCTCGACTGGCTGCCGTGGAACCACACCTTCGGCGGCAGCCACAACGTCGGCATCGTGCTGTACAACGGCGGCACCCTGTACATCGACGACGGCCGGCCGACGCCGCGCGACTTTGCCCAGACCCTGCGCAACCTGCGCGAGATCGCGCCGACGGTGTACTTCAATATCCCGGCCGGCTGGGAGATGCTGACCGAGGCGTTGCGCACGGACACCGCGCTGGCCGACAACTTCTTCTCGCGGGTCAAGCTGTTCTTCTGCGCCGGTGCCGGTTTGTCGCAGTCGGCCTGGGAGCGCCTCGACCAGGTGGCGATCGACTGCTGCGGCGAGTCGATCCGCATCATGACCGGGCTCGGGATGACCGAGACCTCGCCCTCGTGCACCTTTGGCACCGGGCCGATCGTCAAGGCCGGCTACGTCGGCGTGCCGGCACCGGGCTGCAAGGTCAAGCTGGTGCCCATCGGCGGCAAGCTGGAAGCGCGCTTCCACGGGCCGCACGTGACGCCCGGCTACTGGCGCGCGCCGCACCTGACCGCGGAGGCCTTCGACGCCGACGGCTACTACTGCACCGGCGACGCCCTGCGCTTCGTCGACGAAACCCAGCCGACGCTCGGCTTCATGTTCGACGGCCGCATCGCCGAGGACTTCAAGCTCAGTTCCGGCGTGTTCGTCAGCGTCGGACCGCTGCGCGCGCGCGTGGTCAGCATGGGAGCGCCGTACGTCCAAGATGCGGTCGTCACCGGCATCAACCGGCCCTGTACCGGCCTGCTGGTGTTCCCGCGCATGGACCACTGCCTCGCCTTGTCGGGCCTGGCGGCGGGCACGCCGGCGGCCGAGGTGCTGGCCAGCGCCCCGGTGCGCGCCTTCTTCCAGGACCTGCTGAATGCGCTGAACCGCGACTGCGGCGGGTCCTCGAAACGGGTCGACCGCCTGCTGCTGCTGGCCGAACCGCCTTCGATCGACGCGCGCGAGCAGACCGACAAGGGCTCGATCAACCAGGCCGTGGTACTGCAGCGCCGTGCCGCGCTGGTGGATGCCATGTACGACGGCACGCAGGCGCAGGTCATCGTCGCTAATTGAAGTTTCTGAAGCACTCACAATCACAACGACAGGAGACAGCATGAAACTGAAAGCACTGGCCTGCATCGGACTGGCCTTTCTTCCCTTCGCCGGCGCCCATGCCCAGGACGGCGACACCATCCGCATCGGCGTGATCGCCGCGCTCACCGGCCCCTTCGTCAACATCGGCAAGCCCTTCGAGGACGGCATCAAGACCTATATGCAGCAGTACGGCGACAAGGTGGCCGGCAAGAAGATCGAGATCCTGTACCGCGACGACGGCGGCAGCAACGTCGAGCTGTCCAAGCGCGCGGCCCAGGAGCTGATCGGGCGCGAGAAGGTCAGCTTCCTGATCGGCTTTTCGCTGACGCCGAGCGCGCTGGCGGTGGCGCCGGTGGCGACCCAGGGCAAGGTGCCGATGATCGTCATGAATGCCGTCACCACCGGCATCACGGCCAAGTCGCCCTACATGCTGCGCACCTCGATGAGCATGCAGCAGATGACCGAACCGTTCGGCGACTGGACCGCGAAGAACAAGATCGGCAAGGTGTATTCGCTGGTCACCGACTACAGCACCGGGCTGGATGCCGAGGCCCGCTTCACCAAGGGCCTGGCCGCCGGCGGCGGCAAGATCGTCGGCTCGGCGCGGGTGCCGCTGGCCAATCCGGACTATTCGCCCTTCGTGCAGCGCATCAAGGACCAGAAGCCGGACGCGGTGTTCTTCTTCGCCCCCGGCGTCGAGGACGGCACCAGCATGCTCAAGGCCTACAGCGACAAGGGCCTGGACAAGGCCGGCATCAAGTTCCTCGGCGTGGGCGACATGACCAGCGACACCCCGACCCTGGAAGCGCTGGGCGACCGCGCACTGGGCGCCGTCACGGTGCTGAATTATTCGACCGCGCTCGACAACGACGCCAACAGGAGCTTCCTGAAAGCGTATGCGGCCGCCAACCCGAACCGCCCTGCCCCGACCTTCGTCACTGTGGTCGCTTACGACACCATGGGCATGATCTACGAGACCATCCGCAAGCTGAACGGCAAGGTCACCGGCGACCAGGCCGTCAAGACCCTCTCCGGCATGAAGTGGAACAGCCCGCGCGGACCGATCAGCATCGATCCGAAGACGCGCGACATCGTGCAGAACATGTACATCCGCGAGGTGAAGAAAGTGAACGGCAAGCTGGTCAACGCACCGATCGGCACGCTCAAGGACGTGATGCCCGACTGAGGCGCTTCCTTTCACCACTGCAGTATCCGACGCGGCACCCGCTTCTCCGGGCCAGCCGCGCGGATACGTGCGCCCGGCGTTTCGCATCCAGTCCGTCGTCCACAGGGGAGACTTACGCATGAACATCCGACACCTTCACGCCATTGCCGCCGCCGCGCTCGCGACCGTGACGCTCGCCGCCTGCGGCGACAATGACCATGACAATGACAACCACGGCGGCGGCACGCCGGTCCCGGCCCTGCCCCAGCTGGCGGCGGCCAGCGGGGCCAGGCTGGCCGGCTGCGCCGACCTGGCCGCCAGGCTGACTTATGCCGACACCACCGTCAGCGCGGTCAACGCGATCGCCGCCGGCACCGTCACGGTCGGCGGCAAGCCGGTCGCGGCCCACTGTCTGGTAACAGGCAAGATGGCCCAGCGCACCAGCAGCGTCGACGGCCAGAGCTACGCGATCGGCTTCGAGCTGCGCCTGCCGCTCGACTGGAACGGCCGCTTCTTCTACCAGGCCAACGGCGGCGTCGACGGCAGCGTGGTCCCGGCGCTCGGCCCGGTGGGCGGCGGCGGGCCGCTCGACAATGCGTTGAACCAGGGCTTCGCCGTGATCAGCTCGGACGCCGGCCACGGCGCGCAGACGCCCGCCTTCGGCATCGATCCGCAGGCACGCCTCGACTACGGCTACCAGGCGGTCGGCAAGCTGACGCCGATGGCCAAGGCCCTGATCCGCATCGCCTACGGCAAGGGACCCGATCGTTCCTATATCGGCGGCTGCTCGAACGGCGGCCGCCACACGATGGTAGCGGCGGCGCGCTACCCCGACCAGTACGACGGCTACCTGGTGGGCGACCCCGGCTTCCGCCTGCCGCTGGCGGCGGTCGCCAACATCGCCGGCGGCAAGACCTATGCCGCGCTGGCGAGCACGCCGGGGGATCTCGGCAGCGCCTTCACCCAGGCCGAGCGCGCGCTGGTGTCGAACGCCGTGCTGGGCAAGTGCGATGCGCTGGACGGCAGCGCCGACGGCCTGGTACAGGATACCAAGGCATGCCAGGCCGCCTTCGACCTGAACCGCGACGTGCCGACCTGCGGCGGCGCGCGCGACGGCAGCTGCCTGAGCACGGCACAGAAGACCGGCATCGCCGGCCTGTTTGCCGGCGCGAAGACCGAGACCGGCAAGGCGATCTACGCCAGCTTCCCGTACGACAGCGGCCTGGCCACGGGCGGCTGGTCGTTCTGGAAATTCACCTCGCCGCTGGTGCTCGATTCGGGCGCGGTCGGCCTGATCTTCCAGGCACCCCCGGAAAATGCGGCGACCTTCAACGGCCCCAACTTCGTATTGACCGGGAACCTGGACAGCATGCTGGCCAAGGTCAACGCGACCAGCGGCGTCTACACAGAGTCAGCGCTGTCCTTCATGACGCCGCCGAACGCGTCTAGCCTCGGCACGCTAAAGAACCGCGGCGCCAAGATGCTGGTCTACCACGGCACCAGCGACCCGATCTTTTCCAGCGATGACACCACCACCTGGTATGACGCGCTGCGCGCCGCGAACGGCGGCGACGCCGCCAACTTTGCGCGCTTCTTCCGGGTGCCGGGCATGAACCACTGCGCGGACGGTCCGTCCACCGACCAGTTCGACATGCTGACGCCGCTGGTGAACTGGGTCGAGAAGGGGCAGGCACCGGACAGCGTGCAGGCCGGTGTCCGCGGCAGCGGCAACCCCGGCGGCGCCAATGCCGACCTGCCGGCCGGCTGGTCGGCCACCCGCACCCGTCCGCTCTGCCCCTACCCGCAGGTGGCGCGCTACAAGGGCAGCGGCAGCGTCGAAGACGCCGCCAGTTTCAGCTGCCGCTCGTCCTGAGCGGGCGGACGCCGTCCTCCCGCGGCCAGGCCCGCGCCCAGACGCGCGGGCCTGCGTGTCGACCAGTTCTACTCTGCGTGGAATAAGCTTTATGCTCCCGAGCTTGCTACTCTGAAAACCGCAAAAACTTCATAGTTCGTCCTGTCGCAGCACACAACAACGACAGCAACCGACAAGGACGAATCATGAAGACCTTCAGCATCCCGACCGCCGCCACCGTCTCTCCCGCCAACCGGGCCATCTTCGACAAGCTCGAGAAGGGCCTGGGCATGGTGCCCAACCTGTACGCCACCCTCGCACACTCCGAGCACGCACTCGGCAACTACCTGACCCTGCAGAACGGCAAGAGCTCGCTGAGCGCAAAAGAGCGCGAAGTCATCAACCTGGTGGTCAGCCAGGTCAACGAATGCGCCTACTGCCTGGCCGCGCACACCGCATTGGGCGGCATGGTCGGCTTCACGCCCGACCAGATCATCGCGATCCGCAAGGGCAGCGCGCCTTTCGATGCCAGGCTCGACGCCCTGGCGCGCCTGGTCAAGAGCGCCACCGAACGCCGCGGCCACGCCGAGCCGGCGCTGGTCGATGCCTTCTTCGCCGCCGGCTATACGGAAGGCCAGCTGGTCGACGCGGTGATGGTCATCGGCGACAAGATCATCACGAACTACCTGCACGCGCTGACCCAGGTACCGGTGGACTTCCCTGCCGCGCCCGCCCTGTAGGCACCGCCTCCGAAAGGACATGCCATGTACCAGCTCCACGCTCTCGCTACGCCCAGCAGCATCAAAGCCGTCAGCTCTGGAAGCATGCGTCGAAGCCCTGGTACCCGCCGCGCACTGAGCCATTGGCCATTCCCGGCCGGCATGCAGGGTATGCCGGCCGCCTGGCTACCGCCGGCGTCCCTCGACCGGCACCATGCATCTTACCGAAACATTTACACGCACTGACAGGAGAACACATCATGACGCTGCAAGCCAGACTCGATGCATTCAAAGCCGACTTCAAGGGCGGCAAAGCGCCCTACTTCGCACCGCCCGAGATCCACCCGATCATGGAGCGCGCCACTGCGGAGCTGATCGCCTCCGGCCAGGCCGGCCGCGCGCTGAAGGCAGGCGACCGCGCACCGGTCTTCACCCTGAACGATCCGGAAGGCAAGCCGGTGTCGTCGGCCGACCTGCTGGCCAAGGGGCCGCTGGTCATCAGCTTCTACCGAGGCGTATGGTGCCCGTACTGCAACCTGGAACTGCAGGCCCTGCAGGAAACGCTGCCGCAGTTCCAGGCGCTCGGCGCCAGCCTGGTCGCGATCTCGCCCCAGACCGCCGCCAACAGCCGCAAGTCCCAGCGCCAGAACAAGCTGGGCTTTCCGATCCTGAGCGACACGCACAACGATGTCGCCGCCGCGTTCGGCCTGCGCTTCGCGTTGCCGGACTACCTGATCGATCTGTATAAAAGCCTGAAGAATGACCTGCCGGCCTTCAACGACGACCCGGCCTGGACGCTGCCGATGCCGGCCCGCTACGTTATCAACCAGGACGGCGTGATCGCCTATGCCGAGGTCAACCCCGACTACACGCGCCGCCCGGAACCGGACAGCATGCTGCCGGTCCTGCAGCAACTGCTGGCGACCGCCTGATCCGTCGACAAACCCTGCGGCCGGCCCCGGCGCCGGCCCCTCCTTCCCGGAACCTATCATGACCAAACGGACTTTCCTCGTCACCGGCGCCAGCCAGGGTATCGGCCTTGCGATCTCCGGGCGACTCGCCCGCGCCGGGCATCGCGTGGTCGGCCTGGCGCGCCGTACAGACTGGCCGGACTTCCCCGGCACCCTGGTCGCGGTCGATCTCGCGGACCGCGCAGCCACCGCTGCGGCGCTGGAGCGGCTCACCGCACAGTACCGCTTCGACGGACTGGTCAACAACGTCGGGCTGGTGCGGCCCCAGGGCCTCGGCAGCATCGACCTGGACGACATGGATGCCGTGCTCGACCTGAATCTGCGCCCGGCAGTACAGGCAGTGCAGGCCGTCCTGCCCAACATGCGAGCGCAGCACTGGGGGCGCATCGTCAATATCGCGAGCCTGACCGTGCTCGGCACGCCCGAGCGCACCGCCTATGCCGGCGCCAAAGCTGCCCTCGTCGCGTTTGCCCGCACCTGGGCGCTGGAACTTGCCACGACAGGGATCACCGTGAACGCCGTGGCGCCCGGCCCGACCGAGACGGAGCTGTTCCGCGGAAACAATCCACCGGGCAGCGAGGGCGAACGACGCTACCTGAACGCGGTGCCGATGGGCCGCTTCGGGCAGCCGGACGAGATTGCCGCGGCAGTCGCCTTCCTGCTGAGCGAAGATGCCGGCTTCATCACCGGCCAGACGCTGTTCGTCGACGGCGGTGCGTCGGTGGGCAAGGCCATGGTCTGATATGCACCTGCGTGCATGGATCGAATCGAGAATGAATGGAGAATGACATGAACGAACAAAAAACAGCACTCATCATTGGCGCGTCCCGTGGCCTGGGCTGGGGCCTTGCCCGTGAATATCTGCGGCGCGGCTGGCGCGTGGTCGCGACGGTCCGCGCAGGCAGCACGGGTACGCCGCTGCACGCGCTGCGGGACGCTCACACCGGCCTCGAGATCGAGGTGCTCGACATCACGATACCCGACCAGATCGCCGCATTGCGGGAGCGCTGCGCGTCGCGCCGCTTCGACCTCCTGTTCGTCAACGCCGGCGTGAGCAACGATCCGAATGAACGCATCGGCGACATCGGGACCGACGAATTCATGCGTGTGATGCTCACCAATACCTTGTCGCCGATGCGGGTGATCGAGCGCCTGCATGATCTGGTCGAGGACGGCGGCACGATCGCGGTGATGTCATCGGAACTCGGCAGCGTGACGGCCAACGTCGATGGCGGCTGGGAAGCCTACCGCGCCAGCAAGGCCGCATTGAATTCCCTGATGCGCTCCTGGGTCGCGCGTCACCGCGGCGACAGCCGCAGCTTCTTCGTGGTGGCGCCGGGCTGGGTGCGCACCGAGATGGGCGGCGCCGAGGCACCGCTCGATATCGACACCAGCATCCCCGGTGTCGTCGATACCCTCGAGCGCCGCAGCGGCAGCGGTGGACTCGCCTACGTCAACTATCGCAACGAAGTCCTGCCCTGGTGAGGGCCCGGGGACCGGCCGGTCCGATGCCGTGCCGGACGAGCCAGGCAGTTGGCACGCATATAATTCAACGCTGCGTGGAATGCCGGATCGAACGGCAAGACGTATCGGAAAGGAAGGCGATGGATCGACTCACCCTGATGGAAATCTTCGTTTGCACCGTCGAGACCGGCTCATTTTCGGCTGCCGCACGCCGTCTCGACGTGGGGCAGCCGGCTGTCTCCAAGGCGGTCGCGCAGCTGGAAGAACGGCTGCAAACCCGCCTGCTGCTGCGCTCCACGCGCGGCCTGACCACGACCGAAGCCGGGCTGGCCTATTACGAAGCCGCCAAACGGGCGATCGCCATGGTGGACGAGGCCGATGTCATGGCGCGCGGGGTCAGCGCCGATCTGGTCGGCAAGTTGCGTGTGTGCGCGGCGGTGACGTTTGCGCGCCTGCACGTCATTCCCCACATCAAGCGCTTCCTGGACCGCCATCCCGGGCTGGAAGTCGAGATCATGCTCGACGACCGCCAGATCGACCTGCTCGAGAACGGTATCGATGTGGCGCTGCGCATGGGCAAGCTGGGCGACTCGTCGATGACGGCCCGGCGCATTGCGACCGGACGCCGCATGGTTGTCGCCGCCCCGGCTTATCTGGCGCAGCGCGGCGTGCCGCGGATCCCGGCCGACCTGGCCCAGCACGAAGCGGTGGTGTATCTGACGGATGCCGGGGGCGGGACGACCTGGTCGTTCGAACGCGACAGCACCGCGTTGTCGGTGACCGTGCATGGGCATTTGCGCGTCAGTGCGGCGGAAGGGGTACGCGCGGCGGTCTGCGCCGGCGCCGGTGTCGCGATCGTGTCCGAGTGGATGTTCGCACCGGAACTGGCATCCGGGGCCGTCGAGCAACTGCTTCCCGAGTGGTCCTTGCCGACCATCGACTTGTGGGCGGTCTATCCGTCCGGGCGCCTGGCCAGTGCCAAGGCACGCGCATTCACGGCCTTCGTGCAGGAGATCATGGCCGGGGAACCGGGTGCGCAGGCGGCGGCCGAGCACGACTTGTACCAGCCACCCGCCGCGGGCGTCTGACAGGCCGCCGATGGCGGCGGTGCGGCGCCTCGCCGACCATCGGCGTAAGCTGCCACTCGATAAAATCGGCTTTCGCACGTCGGTTTTTCACCATTTACTTCACAAATGAAGTATTCAGGACTAAAATACATGCATGGCGCGGCGAGTTGCGCCGCCCTCTTTCCGAAATGGTGAACGTCATGAACCTGAAACCCCTGATTCCCCTGCTGTTGGCCGCGGCCGCCCTGTCGGGCTGTGCCTCCACCGCCAACGATCCCGCCCATGCCCATGCGCTGGCCGAAGTCCAGCAAGCACGCGCCGACGGCAGCCTGCCGCTGACCGAAGAGCAATTCGTCTTCCCGCATCTGACTGCCGCGCACAAGGCGCCCTGATGGTATGGCGCCCGGCCCGCGCCTCCGCTTACAATCGGATCTTTCAGAGTTGCAAGGATTGCCGATGAGCGATTTTGGCCCGACCGAAAAGCGCCTGCGGCGCGTCCAGGCACGCGTGCCCGGATTTCCCTTCGAGGCGATGCTGCTGGTGCGCATGGCCCACCACCTGCAGAAAGCCCTGCGCGACCGCAGCAACGCCGCGCTCAAGAAGTATGAGCTGGGCGATACCCACTATCTGGTGCTGGCGATCCTGTACGGCAGCGCCGACGAGACGGCCAGCGCGACCGAACTGAGCGCGGCCTGCAACGAAAAGCCGGCCAACCTGACGCGCGTGTGCGACGAGCTCATGGCCAAGGGCCTGATCGAACGCAGCCCCAAGCCCGGCGACCGCCGTGCGGTGATGATTTCGCTGAGCGAGCGCGGACGCGAGCTGATCACGCGCATCCTGCCGGAAGTGTCGGCCGAGGTGACCGCGGCCTATGCGCAGCTGACGCCGGCCGAGCTGGCGCAGCTGGCATCGCTGACCGCGCGCGTGCTGGACACGCTGGACGGCGCTGAATAGACGGCGGCGCCTGCCGCAACCTGCTCCCGGTAATGAAAAAGCCCGGCCGATTTCTCGGCCGGGCTTTTTTCATGGCGGTCCGGAGACCGCTGCATGCCTCAGTGTGCGGCTCAGTGTGCCGACGCGCCGGCTGCACCGATACCGGTTTCCGAACGCACTTCCTGCGCCTCGAAACCGGCCTTGTCGATGGCCGCGCGCGGGCTGCTGTCGGTGACCGAGAACAGCCACACGCCGACGAAGCCGACGGTCATCGAGAACAGGGCCGGCGAGGTGTACGGGAAGATCGGGGCGGTGTTGTGGAACACGTCGACCCAGACCGACTTCGACACCACGGTCAGGCCGACCGCCGTGATCAGGCCGAGGAAGCCGCCGATGGTTGCGCCGCGGGTGGTGCACTTGCTCCACAGGACCGACATGAACAGCACCGGGAAGTTGGCCGAGGCGGCGATGGCGAAGGCCAGCGACACCATGAAGGCCACGTTCTGCTTCTCGAACACGATGCCCAGCAGGACGGCGATGACGCCGAGGACCATGGTGGTCATCTTCGACACGCGCAGTTCGCTGCCCGGGGCCGGCTGGCCCTTCTTGATCACGGTGGCGTACAGGTCGTGCGACACGGCCGAGGCGCCGGACAGTGTCAGGCCGGCCACCACGGCCAGGATGGTGGCGAAGGCCACGGCCGAGATGAAGCCGAGGAAGATGTCGCCGCCGACGGCCTTGGCCAGGTGCACTGCCGCCATGTTGTCGCCGCCCAGCAGCTTGCCGGCAGCATCCTTGAAGCTCGGGTTGGTACCGACCAGCACGATCGCGCCGAAGCCGATGATGAACACCAGCACGTAGAAGTAGCCGATCCAGGTAGTGGCCCACAGCACCGACTTGCGCGCTTCCTTGGCGCTCGGGACGGTGAAGAAGCGCATCAGGATGTGCGGCAGGCCGGCGGTGCCGAACATCAGCGCCATGCCGAACGAGATGCCGGAGATCGGGTCCTTGATGAAGCCGCCCGGGCCCATGATGGCGTCGCCCTTGGCGTGCACTTCGACGGCCTTGGCGAACAGCGCTTCCGGGCTGAAGTTGTACATCGACAGCACCGAGAACGCCATGAAGGTGGTACCGGCCAGCAGCATCACGGCCTTGATGATCTGCACCCAGGTGGTGGCGGTCATGCCGCCGAACAGCACGTAGACCATCATCAGCACGCCGACCAGCACCACGGCGATCCAGTAGTCCAGGCCGAACAGCAGCTTGATCAGCTGGCCGGCGCCGACCATCTGCGCGATCAGGTAGAACAGCACCACGACCAGGGTGCCGGAGGCGGCGAACAGGCGCACCGGCTTCTGGGCGAAGCGGTAGGCGGCGACGTCGGCGAAGGTGAAGCGGCCCAGGTTGCGCAGGCGCTCGGCCATCAGGAAGGTCAGCACCGGCCAGCCGACCAGGAAGCCGATCGCGTAGATCAGGCCGTCGAAGCCGTTGGCGAACACGGCGGCGGAAATGCCCAGGAACGAGGCGGCCGACATGAAGTCGCCGGCGATCGCCAGGCCGTTCTGGAAGCCGGTGATGCCGCCGCCGGCGGTGTAGAAGTCCGAGGCCGAGCGGGTGCGCTTGGCGGCCCACTTGGTGATGAACAGGGTCAGCAGCACGAACACCGCGAACATGACGATCGCGGTCCAGTTGGTGGCCTGCTTGGTGGCCTGGCCCAGGTCGGGCGCGGCCATGGCGGTGCCTGCCGCCGCGCTCAAGACCAGGGCGGAAACGTTACGGAAAGTGTGCTTCATGCGCGTACCTTGTTCGGCTGGATAACGGGAGCGTCGGTGGGGGTGCCGGTAGCGGTGCCGGCTGGTGCGGCGCCCGCGTTGCGGTGGATGGCGTCGGTGAGCGCGTCGAACTCGCGGTTGGCGCGGCGCACGTAGATGCCGGTGACGGCCACGGTGAACAGGATCACGAACAGGCCCAGGGGCACGCCCCAGGACATGACGCCGCTGCCGATCTTGGACGCCATGAAGGGCTTGTCCCAGGCATTGAGCGCGGTGAATCCGTAATAGACGATCATGACGGCCCAGGCCAGCATCCAGCCGTAGCGCGAGCGCGTCCGGACGAGCTTCTGGTAATTGGGGTCGTTCTTGACCCGCTGTACGAGGTCTGCTTCCATTTTTTGTCTCCAATCATTTTATTAGTGCCAGTACAACCGGCTGGAGTCGATCCTATGCCCCGCCCCTTACCCGATTCTTACGGCTGACACCGAAATGCATATCCGTTCGTGTTTCAAACTGAAACACTGGCGTTGAAATGCACTACACTTGAAACATGACCCATCCTGCCCGCCTCGCCGCTGACACCGTCAAGCCCGTGATCTGGACCGTGTCCGTGTCGCGCCTGTCCGACCTGTTCCGCGACATCACCCTCGAATACGACCACCTGGCCCAGATCGAGCCGCTGCACCTCGGCTTCGACGAAGCCGCGCGCCACATCCGCGAACGCATGGCGGGCGAACACTGCGACGTGGTGATCGCGGCCGGCTCCAACGGCGCCTACCTGAAAAGCCGGGTCTCGGTGCCGGTGGTGGTGGCCCAGGCCAGCGGCTTCGACTACATGCAGGCGCTGGCGCGCGCGCGCCGGCTGTCAGCGCGCATCGGCGTGATCCAGTACGGGCGGCCGCTGCCCGAACTGGCGGAGTTCGCCGCCACCTTCGGCCTGGTGATCGAACAGCGCACCTATGTCACCGAAGAGGATGCGCGCGCCAGCATCGACGAACTCAAGGCGGGCGGCATCGAAGTCATCGTCGGCGCCGGCCTGATCACCGACCTGGCCGAGGAAGCCGGGCTGAAGGCGGTGTTCGTGTATTCGGCGGGGTCGATCCGGCGCGCCTTCGACGATGCGCTGGAGCTGGCGCGCCTGACCCAGCTGGAAAAGAGCAGAACCACGCGGCCGGTGGCTGCGAACAGCCATCGATCGCGGCGCGGCCTGAACGACCTGCGCGGGGATTCGGCAGCCATGGAGCGCCTGCGCCAGAGCGTGGTGCTGTATGCGCGCTCGCCGGCCACGGTGCTGATCCAGGGCGAGACCGGCAGCGGCAAGGAACTGGTGGCGCAGGCGATCCACCGCGAGAGTCCGCGGCGCGGCGCCAACCGCCCCTTCGTGGCCGTGAATTGCGGGGCGATCGCCGAATCGCTGCTGGAATCGGAACTGTTCGGCCACGAGGAAGGCGCTTTTACCGGCGCGCGGCGCGGCGGCCATGCCGGCCTGTTCGAAGCGGCCAACGGCGGCACCCTGTTCCTGGACGAGATCGGTGAGATGCCGCTTGCCTTGCAGACGCGTTTGCTGCGCGTGCTGGAAGAGCGCGAGGTGATGCGGGTCGGCGGCACACGCCCGGTGCCGATCGAGGTGCGCGTGATCAGCGCCACCCACTGCGACCTGGAACAGCGCGTCCGCGAGGGACGCTTCCGCGCCGACCTGTTCTACCGGCTGGCGGTGCTGCGCTTGGCGCTGCCGCCGCTGCGCGCGCGTCCCGAGGACGTGGCGGCGCTGGCCGAATGGTCGCTGAAGCACGCGCTGGCGGCGCTGGACGCGCGCCCGCACCCGAACCTGGCGGCCGAAATCGCGGCCTGTGCGCCGCTGCTGCAGTCTTACGGCTGGCCCGGCAACGTGCGCGAACTGCGCAACCTGATGGAGCGGGTGGCGCTGTTCCTGGCGGCCGAGCCGCTGCAGGCGCTGACGCCGGCGTTCGTGCTGGCGGTGGCGCCGGAACTGGGGCAGGCGGCGGCGCCCGTGGCCGCGCCCACCGCGCCGTCGATGCCACCGGCGCCGGCGCCGGCGCCGGCGGTGCGCGACAGCGCGGCCGAGGTGCTGGCGCGCTTCGGCGGCCAGCGCGAGGCGGCGGCGCGCCACCTGGGGATCAGCCGGACCACCCTGTGGCGGCGTTTGAAAGAGGGAAATTAGTTTCTAGAAACTGACCTGCCATAACGCATTACGGCCGGGAGCGGTTTGTTTTTGCCCAAGCCATGGCAGCGAAAATAGTCGTATCATGCCTTTTTTATACGGCCTGGCGCCCGATCGTGCCAGCTTTGAAGGCGGCGCCCACGAAGCGCCGCTTCGTACGGAGGCATCATGCAAGACGCTCTCGGTTCCCCTGCATCGGCAGCCATCTTTTCGCTGATCGGCAACACCCCGCTGGTGGAAGTCACCCGCATCGACACCGGCCCCTGCCAGCTCTTCCTCAAGCTCGAATCCCAGAATCCCGGCGGCTCCATCAAGGACCGCATCGGCCGCGCCATGATCGAGGCGGCCGAGGCGGACGGCCGCCTGCAGCCCGGCGGCACGGTGGTCGAAGCCACCGCCGGCAACACCGGCCTCGGGCTGGCGCTGGTGGCGCGCATCAAGGGCTACCGCGTGGTGCTGGTGGTGCCCGATAAAATGGCGGCCGAAAAGGTGCTGCACCTGAAGGCGCTCGGCGCCGAAATCCACCTCACCCGCTCGGACGTCGGCAAGGGCCACCCCGAGTACTACCAGGATTATGCGGCGCGCCTGGCGCGCGAGATTCCGGGCGCCTGGTTCGCCGACCAGTTCAACAATCCGGACAACCCGCGCGCCCACGAAACCACCACCGGCCCCGAGATCTGGGAACAGATGCGCCACGAGATCGACGCCATCGTGGTCGGGGTCGGCTCGTCCGGCACCCTCACCGGCCTGTCGCGCTACTTCGCCGCGGTGCAGCCGGGCCTGGAATTCGTGCTGGCCGATCCGCAGGGCTCGATCCTGGCCGACTATATCAAGACCGGCACGCTGTCGACGGTGTCAGGCTCGTGGGCGGTCGAAGGCATCGGCGAAGATTTCATTCCCGCCATCGCTGACCTGTCGCGCGTAAAGACCGCCTACTCCATCGGCGACGAGGAAAGCTTCAACACCGCGCGCGAACTGCTGCGCCAGGAAGGCATCCTGGCCGGGTCCTCGACCGGCACCCTGCTCGCCGCCGCGCTGCGCTACTGCCGCGCCCAGACCACGCCGAAGCGCGTCGTCACCTTCGTGTGCGACACCGGCACGCGCTACCTCACCAAGGTCTACAGCGACGGCTGGATGGTCGACCAGGGCCTGCTGCACCGTCCGCAGACCGGCGACCTGCGCGACCTGATCGGCCGCCGCTTCGACGACGGCGAAGTCGTGACGGTGGCCCCGTCCGACACCCTGCTGACCGCCTTCAACCGCATGCGCAGCAGCGACCTGGCCCAGCTGCCGGTGGTCGACAAGGGCAGGCTGGTCGGCCTGATCGACGAGTCCGACCTCCTGTTGCACGTGACCAGCGAACGCGAGCGCTTCGGCGCGCCGGTCTCGGATACCATGACCACCGAACTGAAGACGCTAGCACCGTCCGCCCGCATGCGCGAGCTGCGCGAGATCCTCGACCGCGGGCTGACCGCCGTGATCGCCGACGGCGACCATTTCTACGGCCTGATCACGCGCTTCGACCTTCTCAATCACCTGCGCCGTACCTTAACCTGAGATTCGTGACGTGAGCCATTCAGACGACAGCAAGCATAAACGCCACCTGGCCACCCGCGTGATCCACGGCGGCCAGGCGCCCGACCCGGCCACCGGCGCCGTCATGCCGCCGATCTACGCCACCTCGACCTTTGCCCAGGAAAGCCCGGGCGTGCACAAGGGGCTGGACTACGGCCGCTCGCACAACCCGACGCGCTGGGCGTTGGAGCGCTGCGTGGCCGACATCGAAAGCGGCGGCGCGGCCTTCGCCTTCGCCTCCGGCCTGGCGGCCATCGCCGCGGTGCTGGAACTGCTGCCGGCCGGCTCGCACATCGTGGCCGGCGACGACATGTACGGCGGCACCTTCCGCCTGTTCGAGCGCGTGCGCCGCCTCAGCGCCGGCCACGAATTCAGCTACGTCGACCTGACCGACCCGCTGGCGCTGGCTGCGGCACTGCGGCCGGAAACGAAGATGGTCTGGGTCGAAACGCCGACCAACCCGATGCTCAAGCTGGCCGACCTGCGCGCCATCGCCGAAGCCTGCCGCGGGCGCGGCATCCTGACCGTGTGCGACAACACCTTCGCCAGCCCGGTCAACCAGCGGCCGCTGGAGCTGGGCATCGACATCGTGGTGCACTCGACCACCAAGTACATGAACGGGCATTCGGACGTGATCGGCGGCGTGGCCGTGGTCGGCACGGAAGCGCACCACCAGCCGGTGCGCGAACGGCTCGGCTTCATCCAGAATGCCGTCGGGGCGATCCAGGGGCCGTTCGACAGCTTCCTGGTACTACGCGGGATCAAGACGCTGGCCCTGCGGGTGGAGCGCAGCAATGCCAACGCGCTCGAACTGGCGCAGTGGCTGGAAACCCAGCCGCGCGTGCGGCGCGTGCACTATCCGGGCCTGGCCTCGCACCCGCAGCACGAACTGGCGCGGCGCCAGATGCACGGCTACGGCGGCATCATCTCGGTCGACCTCGACACCGACCTGGCCGGGGCGCGCCGCTTCCTCGAGCATTGCGAGGTGTTCACGCTGGCCGAGAGCCTGGGCGGCGTGGAGAGCCTGATCGAGCACCCCGCCATCATGACGCATGCGACCATACCGCCGGAACAGCGGGCGGCACTCGGCATCGGGGATGGCCTGATCCGCTTGTCGGTGGGGATCGAGCATGTGGCGGACCAGCGGGCGGATCTGGCGCGGGCGCTGGGGGCAATCTAGAACTGCCCGTGCGCTTCCACCGGCCACCGGAATAAGCACGTCGCCCCTGCGAAGGCAGGGGCCCAATTTCTGCGCCAAGCCGAAAACTTGGGCCCCTGCCTGCGCAGGGGCGACGCCTTGCTGCTAACGATTCAGCGCTTCAGCTGCGACAGATCGCGCACCGCACCACGGTCCGCCGACGTCGTCAGCGCCGCATACGCCTGCAGCGCCTGCGACACGTAACGCTCGCGGTCGACCGGCTGCCAGGCCGCATCGCCGCGCGCTTCCATCGCCGCCCGGCGGTGCGCCAGCTCTTCCACGGACACGCGCAGGCCGATGGTGCGCGCCGGGATGTCGATGTCGATCATGTCGCCCTCTTCCACCAGGCCGATGGCGCCGCCCTCCGCCGCTTCCGGCGAGGCATGGCCGATCACCAGGCCCGAGGAACCGCCCGAGAAGCGGCCGTCGGTGAACAGCGCGCAGGCCTTGCCCAGGCCCTTGGACTTGATGTACGAGGTCGGGTACAGCATCTCCTGCATGCCGGGGCCGCCTTTCGGGCCTTCGTAGCGGATGATGACGACGTCGCCGGCGTGCACGGTGTCGCCCAGGATCGCTTCCACCGCCGCGTCCTGGCTCTCGAACACGCGCGCCTTGCCGGAAAACTTCAGGATGCTTTCGTCGACGCCGGCCGTCTTCACGATGCAGCCCTTTTCGGCGATGTTGCCGTACAGGACCGCCAGGCCGCCGTCCTGCGAATAGGCGTGCTCGCGGTCGCGGATGCAGCCGGCGCTGCGGTCGATGTCGTTGTCCGCGAAGCGCTCGGACTGCGAGAACGCCACCTGGGTCGGGACGCCGCCCGGGGCCGCGCGGAACAGCTGGTGCACGGCGCGGTCGTCGCTGCGGCGGATATCGTATTTTTCGATGGCCTCGCCCAGGGTCGGGCTGTGCACGGTCGGCAACGAGGTGTCGAGCAGGCCGGCGCGCGCCAGTTCGCCCAGGATCGAAATGATGCCGCCGGCGCGGTGCACGTCTTCGATGTGGTACTTGTCGGTCATCGGCGCCACCTTGCACAGGCAGGGCACCAGGCGCGAGATGCGGTCGATGTCGGCCATGGTGAATTCGACCTGCGCTTCGTGGGCGGCGGCCAGCAGGTGCAGCACGGTGTTGGTCGAGCCGCCCATGGAGACGTCGAGCGCCATCGCGTTCTCAAACGCCGCCTTGGTGGCGATCGAGCGCGGCAGCACCGAATAATCGTCCTGTTCATAATGGCGCTTGGCCAGTTCCACGATCAGGCGGCCGGCCTTGAGGAACAGTTCCTTGCGGTCGGCGTGGGTGGCGACGATGGTGCCGTTGCCCGGCAGGGACAGGCCGAGCGCCTCGGTCAGGCAATTCATCGAATTGGCGGTGAACATGCCCGAGCAGGAACCGCAGGTCGGACAGGCCGAGCGCTCGATTTCCGCCACGTCGGCATCGGACACCGAACTGTCGCCGGCCTTGATCATGGCGTCGACCAGGTCGAGCTTGATGATCTTCTGGCCGGTGCCGACGGTCTTGACGACCTTGCCGGCTTCCATCGGACCGCCGGACACGAACACGACCGGGATGTTCAGGCGCATCGCGGCCATCAGCATGCCGGGGGTGATCTTGTCGCAGTTGGAGATGCAGACCATGGCGTCGGCACAGTGGGCGTTGACCATGTACTCGACCGAGTCGGCGATCAGGTCGCGCGACGGCAGCGAGTACAGCATGCCGCCGTGGCCCATGGCGATGCCGTCGTCGACGGCGATGGTGTTGAATTCCTTGGCCACGCCACCGGCCGCCTCGATTTCGCGCGCCACCAGCTGGCCCAGGTCCTTCAGGTGCACGTGGCCGGGCACGAACTGGGTGAAGGAATTCACCACGGCGATGATCGGTTTCTCGAAGTCGCCATCCTTCATGCCGGTGGCACGCCACAGGGCGCGGGCGCCCGCCATGTTGCGGCCCTGGGTGGTGGTGCGGGAACGGTAAGTCGGCATGGGGTGGTCTCCTTCGGGCAAATAATGATGCAAAGCGCTAGAGTGCCGCCTACGCGGTGATTTGTCCAATATATGATAAGCGGCCCTGTGATTCCTTTTGCGAATCAATCTCATCGTTTTTGACCTTGAAGGTGGCCACCACCTCAGTCAGCCGCCCCGCCTGCCCGCGCATGTGCTCGGCCGCCGACGCGGCGCGGCCCACGATGGCGGCATCCTGCTCGCTGGCACCGTCGATGTCGGCGATCACGCCGCGCACCTCGGCGATGCCGGCGGCCTGCTCCGAACTGGCGGCGTCGATCGCCTGCAGCAGCGCGGCGACGCGCTCGACGCCGCCGAGGATCTGCTGCATGGTGGCGCCGGCCGCGCCCGCGATCGCGGTGCCGCTGCCGATCACGTCAGCGGTTTCCTGCACCAGTGCCTTGATCTCCCTGGCGGCGGCCGCCGAATGCTGGGCCAGGTTGCGCACCTCGGCCGCCACCACGGCGAAGCCGCGCCCCTCGGCGCCGGCGCGCGCCGCTTCCACCGCCGCGTTCAGCGCCAGGATATTGGTCTGGAAGGCGATGCCGTCGATCATCGCCGTGATGTCGCCGATGCGCGCGGCCGAGGCGCGGATGGTGTCCATGCGCTCGACCATCTGCGCCACCGCGCCGGCGCCCTGGCGCGCCACGCCGGACGCCGCCAGCGCCAGTTGGTTGGCGTCGTGGGCGTTGGCGTGGTTCTGCTGGACGGCCTGGGTCAGCTCGGCCATTGCTTGCACGGTGCGGCGCAGGCTGTGCGCCTGGCGCTCGGTACGCAGGGCCAGGTCGCGGCTGCCGGCGGCCAGTTCGCCCGAGGTGCCGTCGATGCGTCGCGCGCTGTCGAGCACCTTCGCCACCGTGGCCGAGACGCCGTCGGTCATGTGGTTCAGGGCGTCGAACAGGCGGCCGATCTCATCGAGGCGGCGGTGCGCGATCATGCCGCTGAGGTCGCCACCGGCGACGCGCTCGGCCAGGTCGACCGCCGCCTGCAAGGGCCGCACGATGCTGCGCGTGAGCAGCGCGCCGGCCGCGCAGCCGACCAGCAGCGCCAGCGCGCCCAGGCCGATCAACAGCTTGCGGCTGAGCGCGAAGGCCTCGGCCGAGGCGGCCGCGAGCGCGTGCGCGGCGCGGGTCTGGCGCGCCAGCAGGGCTTCCAGCGCGCCGGTGTAGGCGTCGAACGCCGTGGTCAGGCTGCCTGCGGCCAGTTGCTCGGCTTCCTGGGTCTTGCCGAGCTCCTTGGCCTGGAACACCTGCTGGCGCAGCGCCAGGTAGGCGGCCTTGCGCTGCACCGCGCCGTCCAGCAGGCGGCGCTCGTCCGGCGTGGACGGCAAGGCAGCCAGGCGCGCTTCGAGTGCGGCCGCGGTCTTTTCGCCGCGCTGCAATTGTTCCTGGAAGTAGTCGCCGACTTCGAGGCTGTCGCTGCGCGCGATCGCCAGCGTGCGCACGCCGTTCAGGCGCGCCTCGCCCAGCAGTTCGGACAGTAGTTGCTGGCGCGCCAGCTGGTTGTCGACGAGGTCGCGGGTGGTGGCGTCGGCGGCCTGCATGCGCCACAGGGCGACGATGGAAACGATCACGATGGCCATCGCGACCACGGCGAAGGCGCCGAGGATCTTGGTACCGGTCTGGAAGCGGGAAAGGTTCATGATGCACACGGGGTTGGCGGTGCACGGAGTATAAAAATGCCTTATGACAACATCGTGAATCGACAGACGAAAAAAAGCCCGCTCGAAAGCGGGCTTTTGTGTGTTGCGACTGCCTGATACCGGACCGATTACTCGATCTCGACCGTCTCGACCGGTTCCGGCGGCGGCGGGACGTCGCCTTCCGTGAACTCGAGGATCACGTCCTCCTTCTCGTTCAGGTCCACGGTGACGCGTCCGCCGTTGACCAGGCGGCCGAACAGCAGTTCGTCGGCCAGCGCCTTGCGGATCATGTCCTGGATCAGGCGCGACATCGGACGCGCACCCATCAGCGGGTCGAAACCCTTCTTGCCGAGGAACTTGCGCAGTTTCTCGGTGAAGATGGCTTCCACCTTCTTCTCGTGCAGCTGCTCTTCCAGCTGCATCAGGAACTTGTCCACGACGCGCAGGATGATGTCCTCGTCCAGCGCACGGAAGCTGATGATCGCATCCAGGCGGTTGCGGAACTCCGGCGTGAACATGCGCTTGATGTCGGCCATCTCGTCGCCTGCCGCCTTCGAATCCACGAAGCCCACCGAACGCTTGGTCAGGCTTTCGGCACCCGCGTTCGTGGTCATGATGATGATCACGTTGCGGAAGTCCGCCTTGCGGCCGTTGTTGTCGGTCAGCGTGCCATGGTCCATCACCTGCAGCAGGATGTTGAAAATGTCCGGGTGGGCTTTTTCAATCTCGTCCAGCAGCAGCACGGTGTGCGGCTTCTTGGTGATCGCCTCGGTGAGCAGACCGCCCTGGTCGAAGCCGACGTAGCCCGGCGGCGCACCGATCAGGCGCGACACCGCGTGACGTTCCATGTACTCCGACATGTCGAAGCGCACCAGGTCGATGCCCAGGATGAACGCCAGCTGCTTCGCGACCTCGGTCTTGCCGACACCGGTCGGACCCGAGAACAGGAAGGAGCCGATCGGCTTGTCCTGCTTGCCCAGGCCTGCACGGGCCATCTTGATCGCGGCCGACAGCGCGTCGATTGCCGGGTCTTGCCCGAACACGACGTTGCGCAGGTCGCGGTCGATGGTCTGCAGCTTGCTGCGGTCGTCCTGGTTGACCGTTTGCGGGGGAATCCGCGCGATTTTCGCGATGATGTCCTCGATCTCGGTCTTGCCGATGGTCTTCTTCTGCTTCGACTTCGGCAGGATGCGCTGTGCGGCACCGGCTTCGTCGATCACGTCGATGGCCTTGTCGGGCAGGTGACGGTCGTTGATGAAGCGGGCTGCCAGTTCCGCCGCGGTGGAGAGCGCCGACGACGAGTACTTCACGCCGTGGTGTTCTTCGAAGCGCGACTTCAGGCCACGCAGGATCTGCACGGTCTGCTCGACCGACGGTTCGTTGACGTCGACCTTCTGGAAGCGGCGGCTCAGCGCATGGTCCTTCTCGAACACGCCGCGGAATTCCGTGAACGTGGTCGCGCCGATGCACTTCAGCTGACCGTTGGCCAGGGCCGGCTTCAGCAGGTTCGATGCGTCGAGCGTGCCGCCCGAAGCCGAACCGGCGCCGATGATCGTGTGGATCTCGTCGATGAACAGGATGCCGTTCGGCGTGTCCTTCAGCTGCTTGAGCACCGCCTTCAGGCGCTGCTCGAAATCGCCGCGGTACTTGGTGCCGGCCAGCAGCGCGCCCATGTCCAGCGAGAACACGACGGCATTCTGCAGGATCTCGGGCACGTCTTCCTGGACGATGCGCCATGCCAGGCCTTCCGCGATCGCCGTCTTGCCCACGCCGGCTTCACCCACCAGCAGCGGGTTGTTCTTGCGGCGGCGGCACAGGATCTGGATCACGCGGTCGACTTCTTCCTCGCGCCCGATCAGCGGATCGATGCGGCCGTCCGCGGCAGCCTTGTTCAAGTTCTGGGTGAACTGATCCAATGGGCTTTCCTTGGCCTGGCCTTCGACCTGCGCTTCTTCCACGCCTTCCGACGCCTTCTGGCTGTCGATCTGCTGGTCCTTGCGCACGCCGTGCGAGATGAAATTGACCACGTCGAGACGGGTCACGCCCTGCTGGTGCAGGTAGTAGACGGCGTGCGAATCCTTCTCGCCGAAGATCGCCACCAGCACGTTGGCGCCGGTAACTTCCTTCTTGCCGTTCGATGCCGACTGCACATGCATGATCGCCCGCTGGATCACGCGCTGGAAGCCGAGCGTCGGTTGGGTATCCACCTCGCCGGTGCCTGGCACCGTCGGGGTGTTATCGCCGATGAAATTCGTCAAGGTCTTGCGCAGATCTTCAATATTGACCGCGCACGCACGCAGGACTTCAGCGGCCGACGGATTGTCGAGCAGCGCCAGCAACAGATGTTCGACCGTGATGAACTCGTGCCGAGCCTGCCGCGCTTCGACAAAGGCCATGTGTAAAGAGACTTCTAATTCCTGCGCAATCATACTTCCTCCATCACGCACTGCAGGGGATGACCTGCCTTGCGCGCATGCGTTAATACAAACTCCACTTTGGTACACGCTATATCTTTGGAAAACACACCGCACACCCCCTTACCATGCCGATGTACGGAAAGCATGATCTGCGTCGCCGTTTCGCGATCCTTGTTGAAGTACTCCTGGATAATGGCGACTACGAACTCCATCGGCGTGTAGTCGTCATTCAGCAGCGCCACCTGGTACAGGGGGGGTGGCTTGACGGTCTGCCGCTCCAGCAGCTGTTCGGTATCGTGCTTGGTTGCCATAAGGGTATTCTAAAATGCTTTCGGTGTTCGTGCGTACGTTAACAATCAGGCTAAATCCATTTGCTTTCCATCTTACGCGTTTTCAGTTCTTTGCGCAGATGGCGGTCCGATTGCGGAAATCAAGAGCTGGATTTACATAGCGTATGGAAATATTTGCAACAGCTGTTCAAAAGCGCTTGACTTACGAGATTATTGCACCAACAATGCAGTTATTGACATGTACTTATGTACTTGTTGATAAGAAGTGAGCAGGCTGAGGAGGGGGCAAGAAGCTTCTTGCTTTTATGGCTCGTGTGATTTGTTTTTAATCGAAAGTTATTTTATGGCAACAGGTACTGTTAAGTGGTTCAATGATTCCAAAGGTTTTGGCTTCATCACCCCAGATGACGGCGGCGAAGATTTGTTTGCACACTTCTCCGCAATCAACATGAACGGTTTTAAGACCCTCAAAGAAGGTCAAAAAGTCCAATTCGAAGTCACGCAAGGCCCTAAAGGCAAGCAAGCTTCCAACATCCAGGGCATGTAATCATTCCCCTCGGAAGCAAAAGCCCCGCCGCGGCGGGGTTTTTTCTTTGGTGCGGCAACCTCAGCCGCCGCACCCGCCCTGCTCTTCCCTTACATGTGCTCGATCATCGCTTCGCCGAAGCCGGAGCACGACACCTGGTTCGCCCCCTCCATCAGACGCGCGAAGTCGTAGGTGACGCACTTCGACAGGATCGTCTTCTCCATCGACTCGATGATCAGGTCTGCCGCATCAAGCCAGCCCATGTAACGCAGCATCATTTCTGCCGACAGGATCAGCGACCCCGGATTCACGTAGTCCTTGCCCGCGTACTTCGGCGCGGTGCCGTGGGTGGCCTCGAACATCGCCACCGAATCCGACATGTTGGCGCCCGGCGCGATGCCGATGCCGCCCACCTGGGCCGCCACCGCATCCGAGATGTAGTCGCCGTTCAGGTTCAGGGTCGCGATTACGCTGTACTCGGCCGGGCGCATCAGCACCTGCTGCAGGAAAGCGTCGGTGATCGAATCCTTGATCATGATGTCGCGTCCGGTCTTCGGATTTCTGACCTTGCACCACGGGCCGCCGTCGATCAGTTCGGCATCGAATTCCCGGCGCGCCAGGTCGTAGCCCCAGTCGCGGAAGCCGCCTTCGGTGTACTTCATGATATTGCCCTTGTGGACAATCGTCACCGAAGGCTTGTCGTGGTCGATCGCGTACTGGATCGCCTTGCGCACCAGGCGCTCGGTGCCTTCGCGCGACACCGGCTTGATGCCGATCGCCGACGTCTCCGGGAAGCGCAGCTTCTTGACGCCCATCTCGTGCGTCAGGAACTCGATGACCTTGTGTGCCCCTTCCGAACCGGCCGCCCATTCGATGCCGGCGTAGATGTCTTCCGAGTTCTCGCGGAAGATCGCCATGTTGGTCTTGTCCGGCTCGCGCAGCGGCGACGGCACGCCGCGGAAGTAGCGCACCGGGCGCAGGCAGACGTACAGGTCGAGTTCCTGGCGCAGCGTGACGTTGAGCGAGCGGATGCCGCCGCCGACCGGCGTGGTCAGCGGGCCCTTGATCGAGACCACGTAGTCCTTCACGGCCGCCACGGTTTCCGCCGGCAGCCAGACGTCCTCGCCGTACAGGCGGGTGGCTTTGCCGCCGGCGTAGATTTCCATCCAGCGGATCCTGCGCTCGCCGCCGTAGACTTTGGCCACCGCCGCATCGACCACCTTGCGCATCACCGGGGTGATGTCGATGCCGACGCCGTCGCCTTCGATGAAGGGAATGATGGGCTGGTCGGGTACGTTCAGGCTGCCGTCGGCGTTGACGGTGATTTTCTGGCCGTCGCCAGGGACTTCGATATGTTGGGCCATCGGCTCCTCCGATTACAATAGCGGGCGCTTCTACAAAACCGGTATCGCGCATTGCCGGTCAACACTGCGGCGCGACCCCGTCTTGTATAAGACACAAGATCCAGTTTTACATTATGCACCAGCACCGACCATGCCGCTCATCTTATTCAATAAACCCTTCCAGGTGCTCTGCCAGTTCTCGCGCGAGCCCGAGCGCGAGTCGCTTGCCGATTATCTCGACATCCCGAACATCTATCCGGCCGGGCGCCTCGACGCCGACAGCGAAGGCCTGATGCTGCTGACCGACGACGGCCGCCTGCAGCACCAGATCGCCCATCCGGACCACAAGGAAGCCAAGACCTACCTGGTACAGGTCGACGGCGTGGCCGATGCGCAGGCACTGGCGCGGCTGCAGGCGCCGCTCGACCTGGGCGATTTCGTGACCAGACCCTGCCGCGCGGTGCCGATCGCCGAGCCGGAATGGCTGTGGCCGCGCAATCCGCCGATCCGGATACGCCAGGACAAGCCGACCAGCTGGATCGCGATCACGCTCGAGGAAGGCAAGAACCGCCAGGTGCGGCGCATGACCGCCGCGGTCGGGCTGCCCACGCTGCGCCTGGTGCGCTCCAGCATCGGACCGTTTTCGCTGGCGACGCACCCGCTGATGCCGGGCGAATGGATGGAAGTGCCGGCCGCCGCCGTCGGCAAAGGACGTTGAAACTTTCGGTAAAAACACTGTCAACCAGAAATCAGGGGCTGCCGTTAAGGCTGCAGATGCACGCGTGTGCATCACTTCCACGAAAAGGAACCTGAAATGTCCAAGCTCATCGCCGGTCTGCTTGCTTCCCTGTTTGCCGTTTCCGTGTACGCCGCACCGCAGGCCGCCCCTGCAGCCGGCACCGCCCCGGCCGCTTCGGCCACTGCCGAGCCGGCCGCCCCGGCCAAGAAGGTCAAGAAGTCGAAAAAAGCCAAGAAAGCCGCTTCGAGCGAAACCACACCGGCCGCGCCCGCCAGCAAGTAAGCCGGCGCCCGCGTCCCGACAAGGCAGGCTGCGGCCTGCCTTTTTCATTGCACGCCGCGCCCCGCTTCAATTCAACTTCGGGGTCAGAGCACATTGCGCTGCAGATTCGGGGTCAGAGCACATTTGCTGTCAATGAACAGGCATCAATCAATCCGCCCTTTCCCTGCCGGCACAGCGCGCACGCCTGGCGACATTCCGACACTTCATGCCCGGAAAACCTTTACTGGCATTCTGCTCTGACCCCGAATCTGAACCGGATTGTGCTCTGACCCCAAATTGGGTTGTAGGTAGGATCTTGCCAAAGACCGGGCTCTGACCCCAGTTTGAGGCAAAGCAAAAACCCGCCGGACCTGGGGTCGGGCGGGTTTTTCCACTGTACGTCAAGGTGCGCGGCCGGGGCCGCGCGGTGCCGGGTATTAGACCGACAGGGCCTTGATGGCGGCTGCCAGGCGGCTCTTGTGGCGAGCTGCCTTGTTCTTGTGGATGATCTTCTTGTCAGCGATGCTGTCGATGGTCGACACCGATTGCTGGAAGATGGTGGTTGCTGCGGCCTTGTCGCCAGCCTGGATGGCCTTGCGGACAGCCTTGATTGCGGTACGCAGGGTCGAACGCTGCGACGAGTTGTGCGCGTTTTGCTTAACTGCTTGACGAGCGCGTTTGCGCGCTTGTGCGGTATTTGCCATGGAATTTCCTATTCGGGTCAAGTTGCGTTGCAAACACGTCTCGAACCGGCCCATTCCAGTGCCTGCCAAACGTGTGTCTGCTAACTGAATTCAATACAGCCCTCGATTATAGCGACGGATGCCCCGAAAGGCAATTCTCATTTCGATAATCGTGGCCGGCGCGCGCCTAAAACGATTTCCGCAAACAAATGCCCAGCTATAATCGCGGGCTATGAACCTACTCCGAACCCTGGCCGCCATCTCCAGCATGACGATGGTGTCCCGTATCACCGGCCTGTTGCGCGAAAGCCTGTATGCCCGCGCCTTCGGTGCCGATGCCTACAGCGACGCCTTCGCCATCGCCTTCCGCCTCCCCAACCTGCTGCGCCGCCTGTTCGGCGAAGGCGCGTTCTCGCAAGCCTTCGTGCCGATCCTGGCCGAGTACAAGACCCAGCAGGGCGACGCCGCCACCAAGAAGCTGGTCGACCACGTCGCCACCACGCTGGTGTGGGCCACGCTGCTGGTCAGTGTGGTCGGCATCATCGGCGCGCCGCTGATCCTGATGGCGATCGCCGGCGGCCTCGAAGGCGACTCCTTCGATGCCGGCGTGGTCATGACGCGCCTGATGTTCCCCTACATCCTGTGCATGTCCTTCGTGGTGCTGGCCGGCGCCGTGCTGAACACCTGGCGCCAGTTCAAGATTCCGGCCTTCACGCCGGTGCTGTGGAATCTGTCCTCGATCTTTTTCTCGCTGTTCATGGTGAAGTATTTCGACGTGCCTATTTACGCGATGGCGGTGGCGGTGATGGTCGGCGGCATCCTGCAGGTCGCGCTGCAGATTCCGTCGCTGAAGCGCATCGGCATGCTGCCGCGCCTGTCGTTCAATCCGGTGGCCGGGCTGCACGACCCCGGCGTGCGGCGCATCCTGAAGAAGATGGGACCGGCGGTGTTCGCCGTGTCGGCGGCCCAGATCAGCCTGCTCATCAACACCAGCTACGCCTCGCGCCTGGGCGCCGGCAGCGTCTCGGTGCTGCAGTACGCCGACCGCCTGATGGAATTCCCGACCGGGATGCTGGGCGTGGCGCTCGGCACCATCCTGCTGCCCAGCCTGTCCAAGGCCAGCGCCGACGGCGACAGCACGGAATACTCCGCCCTGCTCGACTGGGGCCTGCGCCTGACCTTCCTGCTGGCCCTGCCCTCCGCGGTGGGCCTGGCGGTGCTGGCCGAACCGCTGATCGCCGCCCTGTTCAACTACGGCGAGTTCAAGGCGTCTGCCGTGGCCGCCGCCACCGCGCCGCTGATGGCCTACGCGGCCGGCCTGCTCGGCATCATCCTGGTCAAGATCCTGGCCCCGGCCTTCTACGCGCGCCAGGACATCCGCACCCCGGTGCGGATCGCGATCGGCGTGCTGGTCGCGACCCAGCTCATGAACCTGGCATTCGTGCCGCTGCTCGGCGTGGCCGGCCTGGCGCTGTCGATCGGCCTGGGCGCCTGCATCAACGCCGGCTTCCTGTACGCCGGCCTGCGCCGCCGCGGCATCTATGCGCCGCACACCGGCTGGCTGGGCTTCTTCCTGAAGGTGGTGCTGGCGGTGGCGGTGATGGGCGCCGCGGCCTGGTTCGCCCAGCAGCAGTTCGACTGGGCCGCGCTGCGCGCCCATCCTTTCCTGCGCATCGGCGTCCTGCTGGCGATCATCGCCGGCAGCGCCGCCGTCTACTTCGCGGTGCTGATGGGCCTGGGCTTCCGCCCGCGCCAGTTCATGCGCCGCGCCAAGTAAGAAGCCGTCGCGCCCGGCGGCGCCCGCTCAGCGGGTCTCGCCCGAGGTCGGCGGCGCCTGGTGGTCGCGCCGGTCGCGCGGATCGCTCTTCGCCGCCTCGGAATCCTCGTTTTCCTTGTTCTCGTCGGCCTGGGCATCCCGGGCGTCGTCGCCCGAGCCGGATGCCTCGGACGGCGGCGGCGTCACGGCCGGCTCCTCGGCGGGCGGCGGCGGCGGCGGCGGCTCGACGGGCGGCGCCGCAGCCGGCTGCGCCGGCGCAGGCACCGCCTTGGCCGGGAACAGCGACGCCGGCGCCGCATTCTGGCCCGGTTGGCCCGGCTGGCCAGGCTGTCCCGGCTGTCCAAGCTGTCCGGGCTGCCCCTGTTGCCCCGGCTGCCCCACGCCCTGCCCCAGCGCCGCGAACTTCCAGTCCGACAGGTGCTGGCGGTTTTCCAGGTTGGCAAAGCGCGCATCGAAGTTGGCCACCTTCAGCGGCTTGGCACTGGACAGGCTGTACACCGCCAGCACCCCGCTGTCGTTGCCCGCATGGACGATGCCCCATTCCGCCTTGCCCGTGACCGGGTCGACGAAGATCTTGCGCAGATGGCGGCGGATGGCCGGCGAGCGCGTGTCCTTCAGCAGTGCCTGCAGCGAGGGCGGATAGGTCGGCTGGCCGCGCGGGGTGGCGTCGGCGTAGCTTTTGAGGGCTTCGCTGAAGGCGGCGCCGATCTCCAGCAATTCCTGCTCGGCGGCGGCGCGCCGCATCAGCGCGTCGGCCTTCAGCGTGGCGGCGCCGACCAGGCCGACGATCGCCACCAGTACGATCAGGCCGACATAGGTGAAGCCCGCCTCACGCGGCAGGCGCACGGCGCAGCGTCTCATCTACCACTCGGCATACGGCTTGCCGTTGCGCCCCTTGCCCTCGGCGCTGCTGCGGATGCTGTAGACCGCGCCCTTGTCGCTGTCCTCGGGCGGCACGATGATCCAGGCGCTGTTGCTGTCGGCGATCGGGTCGACCGGCAGCGCCGGCAGGTATTTTTTCTCGACCAGCTGTTCCAGCGAATCCGGATAGCGCCCGGTATCGGCATAGAACTGGTCGATCACGGCGCGCGTGTTGCGCAGGTTGTCGGCCAGGATGGTCTCCTTGGCGCTGTCCAGGCTCGGGAAAAAGCGCGGCACGGCCAGCGTCAGCAGCAGCGCCACGATGCCCAGCACCACCAGCAGTTCGATCAGCGTAAAACCGCTGCGTTTCGTCGTCATGTTCACCACCGGCTGTAAGGGATGCCATTCAAACCGGTCTTGCCCGACAGCGAATACACATCGTAGACGTCGTCGCCTTCGCGCGGTTCGTTGGCTTCGCTGGCATAGCTGCGCTTGCCCCAGGTCTGGGCGTCGCTCAAGTCGGCGTCGCCGTTGAAGGGGTCGCGCGGCAGCCGGCGCAGGAAATAGATCTTGGCTTTCTTCGGGCTGCGCTGGTCGACCACACCGTCCACCAGCAGCTCCAGCTTGACTGGATAGCCGGTGGCGCCGGCGGCCTTCGGAATGCGCCCCTCGTCGCCCGCCTTTTTATAGGCGTCGATGGCGGCGCGGATTTCGCGCAGCGAGGCGCGCAGCGTGGCTTCGTTGCGGCGCTGGATCACGGTCTGGCTCACCGGCACCACCATGGCGCCGAGCAGCGCCAGGATCGCCAGCGTGACCAGCAGCTCGATCAGGGTGAAGCCGCGCGCGCGCCGCAACATGCTCATCGCCCGGCCGTCAGCGGCTGTTGCCCTGCGCCGGCACCGGGCTGATGTCGGGTGCCGGCAGCGGGTTGACCTGTACGCCGGGCGCCGGCGGCAGCGAGGTCGCCGGCACCGACGGCGGCGCGGCCGGCGGCGTACCGCCGACGGTGACGCTGGTGGCCGGCACCATGCCGTTCGCGGCCGGGGCCTGGACCGGCACCGGCACCTGCGCCGGCAATTGCGGCACGGCGGCTGGCGCACCCGCAGGCGCACCGGCGCGCGCCCCCGGCAGCACCGCCTGCGCCCGCACCGCGGTGTCCGGACGGCGCCGGAAGCTGGCCTCGGTGCCGGCGCTGAACTCGGACGTGGCCGCCGCCGGACGCTGGATGTTGCGGATCAGGTGCGGCGTGATCGACAGCACCACCTCGGTCTTGTCGCGCGTGTCCTGCTTGCTGCCGAACAGGCGGCCCAGCAGCGGCACGTCGCCGACGCCCGGCAGGTGCGAGCCGCTCGAGCGGTCCTCGTTCTTGATCAAGCCCGCCAGCACCTGGTTCTCGCCATCCTTCAGCTGCAGCATGGTGGTGGCCGAGCGCGTGCCGATGCGGTAGGCGGTGGTGCCGCTGCTGGTGGTGATGGTGTCGACCAGGTTGCTCACTTCGAGCGAGATGCGGATGCCGACCTCGCTGTTGAGGTAGATGGTCGGCTCCACGTTCAGGGTCAGGCCGACGTCGACGTAGTTGACGGATTCGGAGGCGAAGCCGCCCACGCCCGACGAGATGGTGGTGGTGATGGTCGGCAGCTTGTCGCCGATGACGACCTTGGCCTTTTCCTTGTTGCGCACCCGGATGCGCGGGTTGGCCAGCGTGTTCGAATCGCTGTCGGTCTTCTTGGCGGTGGCGACCGCGGACACCCCGCTGACGCCGATGTTCCCGCTGTTCAGGCCGCGCAGCTGGTCGATGGTGAGCGCGCCGCCGGTGGCGCTGGTGAGCGGCGCGAAGCCCAGGCTGGTGGGCCAGTCGATACCGAGGTCGAGCAGGCGGCTGCGCTGCACTTCCAGCACCTCGACGTCCAGCATCACCTCGGGTTCGGGCACGTCCTGCAGCGCCACCAGCTGGGAGGCCAGCTTGACCGCTTCCGGGCTGTCGCGCAGGATCACCAGGTTGAGCTTCTCGTCGACCACGATGTCGCGCGACTTGAGGATGGTCTTGAGCGTGTTCGCCACGCTCTTCGCCTCGGCATTGGCCAGGTAGAAGGTCTTCACCGTCATCTCCTGGTATTCCTTCTGCTTGGCCGCGATGTTCGGGTAGATCAGGATGGTGTTGCCGTCCATGACCTGGCGCTCGAGCTGGTTGCTCATCAGGAGGTAGTACACCGCCGCTTCGACCGTCGAATTCTTCAGGAACACCGAGGCGCGCTGGTCGGTCTTGACGTCCTTGTCGAACAGGAAGTTCAGGCCCGAGTGGCGCGCGATGACTTCGAAGATCTGCTTGATCGGCGCATCGCGGAATTCCAGGCTGATCGGGCTGCGGAAGGCGGCGGCCAGCGCGGCCTCGCCCGGCGCCGGCGTCGCCTTTTCGTTCACTTCGGCCAGCAGCTGGCGCGCCGGCTCGTGGGTCGGGCGTTCGGTCAGCACCGCGTTCAGCTTCTGGCGGGCGCCGTCGTAGTCCTTGTTCTGCAGCGCCGCGCGCGCGTCGTCCACCAGCGCGGCCTGGCGGCGGTCGGCGTCGACCATGCGCATGCCGGCGCGGGCGCGGTCGTTGACCGGGTCGATGGCCAGCACGCGCTGGTAATCCTGCAGCGCCAGTTGCGGCTGGCCGGACGCCAGCTCGCGGTCGGCCTGGGTCAGCAGGCGGTTGGTGGCGCCGTCGCGCGCGCGCAGCCAGGCCGCTTTGTACGTGATGTTGCCCGGATCGGCGGCCACGGCTTCCTGGTACTTGACCAGGCCGGCTTCGACCTTGTCCTGGGCCAGCAGTTCGTTACCCTCGCGGTAGGCTTGCTGGGCGGCGCAGCCGGCCAGCAGCAGCGCGACGGCCGCCGGGATGAGCAGACGGGTCAAAGGACGGATCACTCGAACACTCCAATATTGAGCTGCTGAACCTGGTTCAGCGGCAGGTAAGTCAGTTTCAGGATCGGCGGCGCGATCGCATCGACGCGGTAGGTATTGTCGATGACTTCGTTGGCGCGCACGACGTAGGTGCGGTCGCCGCGCGCCAGGTACACTTCCCAGATACCGTCGCCGACCGATTTGCCGATGAAGGTGAAGGGCAGCGGCGGCGCCTGCGGTGGCGGCGGTGGCGGCGGTGCCTGCACGGCGGCCTGCGGCGGCGGCGGCGGGGTCCAGTCCTGGCGCCCGAACACGCCATTCTGGTCCTGGCCGAAGCCGGTGTCGCTGTCGCCGATCAGCACGTCGCGCGGCACCAGCGGCAGGATCGCCTGTCCCCTGCCAGCGCCGGCGTCGCTGCGCGGTGGCGTGCGCAGCGACGCAGTCGGCACCAGCGCGGCCGCGGGCCTGGCGGCCGGACCGGCAGCCGGCACCGGCCGCTCTACCGCTTCCGCCACCTCGCTGTCGGGCGAACGGTCGCCGAACAGCACCAGCGCCGCCGCCGCGACCAGGGCCGCGCCCAGCGCGATGTGGCGCGGCTTCATGGCGTGCTCCCGGCGGCGCCCGCGTCGTTCAGATAAAAGGTCATGCGCACGCGCGCTTCCACCGCCGGGTCGCCGATGCTGTCGCGGCGGAAGCTGATGTCGTCCAGGGCGGCGAACGGGATCGCGCGCAGCGCGGCCATTGCGAACTGCCAGATCGCGGCGTAGCTGCCCTTCACCGGCAGGTTCACCTGGTAGGTGTGCACCCGCGCATTGCGGTCGAAGCCGCTCTTGTACTCGCCCTGGCTCAGCACCAGGCCGCTCTTCGCGGCCAGCCCGAACAGGGTCTTGACCTGCTGCTCGGCGTAGCGGCGCTGGCCCAGCGTGGCATAGAACGCGTCCAGATTATCGGCCGGTGCAGCCGGTGCGGCCGGCGCAACCGGCACGGCGCGGGACTGCGCCGGCCCGGACGTGGAGGTGGACGTCATCTGGGCGCTGCGCGCGCGCAGCGTTTCCAGGGTCTTTTCCTGGTCCACCAGCCACACCAGCAGCGTCGCCCAGAGCGCGGCGGCGAGCACCAGCAGCGCGATGGCGGCGAGCGTGAACGGACCGGCGCGCAGGAGCAGCAGGCGCAGGCGCAGCGCCAGGCCGGCGAAACCGATGTTCTTCATTGCGCGGCCTTCCACTGGGCGTCGATCTGGAAGCGGATCGGACGGTTCGGGTCTTGCTCGTTGATCTCGTGGCGCGCCAGCAGCACGGTGCTGAACCAGTCCACCCCCTGCAGCTGGGCGACGTAGGCGATCATGTCGTCGCTGCTCTTGGCCTCGGCCGTGATGCGCATGCTGCTCTTCTTCGCATCCGGCTCCAGCGCCAGCAGCGCGATGCCGGGCGGGGTCGCGGCCTGGATGGCGTCGTGCAGCGCGCGCCACGGCAGGTTCAGCTGCAGCACGGCGGCGTTGACGGCATTCGCCTGGGCCTCGGGCACGGGCGCCGCCGCCTTCACCGGCGCCAGCGCCGCCTCGGCCTGATGGGCGCGCGCGCGCGACTGCGCTTCCAGCTGCGCGCTCTCGAGGGCCAGGTCGCGGTAGCGGATGGCGGTGCCGGCCACGTTGGGCAGCAGCACCAGTGCGATCACGACCAGCGACCAGGCGCCGCGCGGCGCACGGTAGATGGCGCGGCGCACGCTCGGCGGCGCGAAATCGATCCTCACCTTCCTCATGGCGCCCTCCCCGTCAATGCCAGGCGCGCGTTGTCCGGCCACAGCGGGTCGGTCTCGTCCTCGAACAGGGTGCAGGCGAACTTCAGGCGTCCGGCGCTGCTGGCCCAGCCCTTGGGCGCCGGCCCGCTCACCTGCAGGCGCTCGGGCCGGCCCAGGCCGACGCGCAGCGCTTCGCGCGCCACGTGGCTTTCCAGCCAGTCGCGGTCGGCGCCCTCCGGAATCGGCGTGGTGCGCACCGCGGCCAGCTGTTTGCCGTCGTAGGCGGCCACGCTCAGCACCCCGCCGTGTACCAGGCCGAACCAGGCGCCCGGGCGGCGCAGCCTGCCGTACTGGTTCAGCGCCGCCACGAACTGCGGCACGATCTCGACCAGGTGGAAGCGGTGGCTGCGCGCGGCGCCGGCCAGCGCCTCGAGCAGCGCCTGCGGCAACGCGGCCGCCAGGAACGGCTGGTCGGTCTGCCAGTCGGCCTGGATCTTCCAGCCGCCGGGGCCTTGGCCGAACAGCGCCTGGAAGCGCAGCGCGGCCGCACCCTGCAGGTCGGCCATGCGGCTGGCGCCGGCGGGCGGCGTGACCTGCCACAGGCGCACCAGTTCGTCGGACAGCACGACCGTCACCGGCCAGCCGGCGCTGGCATGCTCGGCCAGCAGCATCGACAGCGCGACGCCGATCGCATCGGCATCGGCGCCGCCGGCGCGCACGGTGCCGAGCAGCAGCGCGCGCTCGTGGCGCCACAGGCTGGTGCGCACCAGCGCCAGGCCGTCGGAGGCCACGCCGATGCGCAAGCCGCGTCCCAGCCGCGGAATCAGTTTGCTAAGCATGCAGCGTCACCCGGCGGATTTCCTCGATGGTGGTGGCGCCGCGCTTGACCAGGTCGAGCGCCGCCAGGCGCAGGCTGCGCGTGCCGTTGGCGGCGGCGGCCGCCTTGATGCGGCGGATCGGCTGCTTGTCGACGATCAGTTCACGGATCTCGTCGTTCAGCGTCAGGATCTCGGCGATCGAGCGGCGCCCCTTGTAACCGGTGCCGCGGCAGTCGCCGCAGCCGACGCCGCGCATGAACAGGTAATCGATGACCTCGCTCCTTTCCAGGTGGGCCGACGCCAGCTCGGCGGCATCGGGTTCGTAGGGGGTCGCGCAATGCGGGCAGTTCATGCGGATCAGGCGCTGGGCCCAGATGCCATTCAGCGCCGACACGAAGGCATACGGATCGATGCCCATGTGGGTAAAGCGCCCGAACACGTCGAACACGTTGTTGGCGTGGACCGTGGTCAGCACCAGGTGGCCGGTCAGCGCCGACTGCACCGCGATCTCGGCGGTCTCGCGGTCGCGGATCTCGCCGACCATGATCTTGTCCGGGTCGTGGCGCAGGATCGAGCGCAGGCCTTTCGCAAAGGTGAGCCCCTTCTTTTCGTTGACCGGGATCTGCAGGATGCCGGGCAGCTGGTACTCGACCGGGTCCTCGATGGTGATGATCTTTTCGCGGCCGTTGTGGATCTCGGTCAGCGCCGCGTACAGGGTGGTGGTTTTGCCCGAGCCGGTCGGGCCGGTCACCAGCAGCATGCCGTAGGCTTCCTGGGCCAGCTGGCGCAGCGTCACCAGCGAGGGTGCGTCGAAGCCGAGCGCTTCCAGCGTCAGCGAGCCGTAGGCTTCGATCATGGCGCGCTTGTCGAGGATACGGATGACCGCGTCCTCGCCGTGGATCGACGGCATGATCGACACGCGCAGGTCGATGTCGCGCCCGCCCGCCTCGACCCGGAAGCTGCCGTCCTGCGGGATGCGGCGCTCGGCGATGTCGAGTTCGGCCAGCACCTTGAGGCGCGAGATGATGTGCTCCGCCAGCTCGTAGCCGCCGACCGTGGCTGCGTGATCGAGCACGCCGTCGACCCGGTACTTCACGGCCAGGCCGTTGGCGGTGCTTTCCAGGTGGATGTCCGACGCGCCCGCCTTCAGCGCATCGTACAAGGTGGAATTGACCACCTTGACCGCCGGGCTGGACGCTTCCGACACGCTGGCAAAGGACAGCACGGTGGCGCTCTTGCCGTCGCGCCGCGCCTCGCTGCCGCTGTCGCCGTTCAGGGTGTCGACCGCGCGCGCCGATTCTTCCTGCTTGCCCAGATACGCCTGGATGTCGCCGGCCAGCGCCAGGCGCAGGTGCAGCGGGCTGGCCGCGGTGCTGCCGGCGCGCGCCTGCAGCCAGGTCTGCAGGTCGAGGTCGAAGGGGTCGGCGATCACGCCGGTCAGCATCCCCTGCGCATCGCGCAGCAGCACGCAGTGGCGCGCCAGCGCCTGGGCCAGCGGCAGCAGGTCGAAGGCCGGCTGCTGGCCGAACATCTCGACCGTCTCCATCACGCTCAGGCCGAAGGGTTCGGCCAGCTGGCGCACGATCTGGCGCGCCTCCAGTCCGGACAGGGCGTGCAGCTCCTCCACCAGCGAACGGTGCGACTGGCGGCTCTGGGCACGGGCGCGCGCCAGCATCGGCGCATCGAAAGCAACAGCGGCGGCGTTCAAGACATGTCTCCAGCAAGATCGAAGATCGGCATATATAAGAGCACCACGATGGCGCCGACCACCAGGCCGATGGCCGCCATCAGGAGCGGCTCGAAGGTGCGCGTGAAGCGGTCGATCCAGCGCCCGATCTCGCCGTCGTAGAAGGCGGCCGAGCGGGTCAGCATCGGCCCCATCTCGCCGGTGCGCTCGCCCACGCGCAGCATGCGCAGCGAGATCGGCGTGGTCAGGCCGTTGGCTTCGAAGGCGTCCGACAGCGGCAGCCCGGATTCGATCGCAGTGCGGGCGTTGCGCAGGCCGGCCCCGATGGCGGGCGACACCATCGACTGCACGGTGTCGAGCGCGCCGACGATGGTGATGCCGCCTTCGCTGAGCATGCCCAGCGTCAGGTACAGCCGCGACAGTTCATAGATGCGGGCGCGCTCGCCGATGCCCGGCAGGCGCGCCAGCAGGCGGGCGATGCCGCCGCGGCGCAGCGCGCGCCGCACGCCCCAGACGGCGCTGCCCACCAGCAGCGCGATCCCGAGCAGCATGCCGGCGGTATGGTTGGCCACGAATTGGCCCCAGTCCAGCATCAGGCGCGACATGAACGGCAGGTTGCGGCCGGCGCCCTGGTAGACCTCGGCGAAGCGCGGCACCACGTAGGACATCAGGAAGAGCGAGACCCCGCCGCCGACCGCCAGCAGGATCACCGGGTAGATCGAGGCGCTGACGATCTTGGCACGCACCGTGTCGATGCGCTGCTGGTATTCGATGTAGCGTTCCAGCGCGCGCGGCAGGTCGCTGGTGCCTTCGGCGGCGCGCACGATGCCGACGTACAGCGGCGGGAACAGGTTCGGTTGCGCGGCCAGCACGCCGGAGAAGCGCTTGCCTTCGCGCAGGCCGGCCAGCAGGCGTTCCAGCACGGCGCGGGTGGCCGGGGTGCTTTCCTTTTCGAGCAGCGCTTCCAGCCCTTCGACGATGCCGAGGCCGGCGGTCAGGAGGGCCAGCAATTCCTGGCTGAACAGGACCAGCGACAGCTTGCCGCCGCGCTGGCGCTGGAAGCCTGCCGCGCGCGCCGGTTCGATCGCGCTGACATAGAGGCCGCGCGCTTCGACCTGGCGCCGCGCGTCCGCCTCATCCGGCGCATCGACCACGACGCTGGCGATGCTCATGTCGGGAGCGAGGGTACGTACCGCGTACTGCATGATGGAAGGATCAGAAGAGGGAAAAAACGCTGGATATGCGCCGCGCGTGTGACGAGCCGCTTACTGGGAGCTGATGTCGGCGCCCTCGCCGCTGCCGCCCGGCTGGCCGTCCTTGCCCAGCGAGAGGATCTCGTACTCGCCCTTGGTGCCGGGCGCGCGGTACTGGTAGGCATGGCCCCACGGGTCCTGCGGCACGCCTTTCTTGAGGTAGGGCCCGTTCCACTTGGCGGCAGCCGTCGGCGGCGCCGTCATCAGGGCGTTCAGGCCTTCCTCGGTGGTCGGGTAGCGGCCCACGTCGAGGCGGTAGGTGTCCAGCGACTTTTCGAAGGCTTCGATCTGGGCCTTGGCGACCGTCACTTCGGACTTGCCCAGCTGCGAGAAATATTTGGGGCCGACATAGGCTGCCAGGAGGCCGATGATGACGATCACCACCAGCAGCTCGAGCAGCGTGAAACCGGCCTGGCGGTGGCGACCTGCATCCTGGTTCGAGTCTCGATACATCCAACCAACTCCTTGATTTCTTCGTTCTTCAGATTGCGTAATTTTCAGACAACGTCGCGCAGAACTTTTATTGCATTAGTGAAAATTAAAAGCGCGCATGCAGGCTACCATGTGTCTGCCTGGCCGACAATTTATTTGTGAAGACGGTGTCTCACTATCACCTCCGCCTGGCCCGATTGCCGCGCGCGACACGCATTTCTCGTCCATACACACACTTTTTTATCCAGGCCGCGACCGAGCGCGCCGTCGACGCCTATCTGAGAACCGGCCTGCCGCACCGAACTGCAGTTCCGAAACGGTCCAGGCCGTTGTTAGACCTCAGCCGTTCCGGAAGTTCAAATGTGCGGCCCGGTCAGCGCGCCAGCACGTCGCCGCCGCCCAGCTGGCAAGTACCGGCCTTGCAGGTCGCGCCCGGATCGACCAGGAATTGGCAGGTCGACATCATTCCCGACTTCGCATTGGCGGCACGCTGCTGTTCCTTGTAGGCGTCGCCCAGGGCGCGCAGTTCGGCTTCGGAGGTGTGCGCCGAGGACCACGGCAGATAGCCTTCCGGACCGCCGCAGGGGCGTGCACCGAGCGCCAGCGTGTGGCATTGGGCATCGCTGCTGCACGACGGCGTGCCGACCAGCGTCTTGATGCGCGCCAGGGTATCGGTGCCCGGCGCCGCGGATGCGGAAACCGGTGCGCGGGCGGCGGGCGCTGCTGCCACCGGCGCGGCGGCCGGCTGCGGCGTGGTATGGGCGCCGCCGCTGCAGGCGGTGCACGCTGCGAAGAGAAGAAGGATGAGTTTTTTCATGAATGCATCATGCGTGGCCACCTGGAGCGCGTCAAGCGTGCACGGAGCGGCGCCATGTGCCGCGCGCTCTACGTGATTGCCTGAAAAACTTTGTCGGACGACTCTGAAGGATCGTCAGCGAACGCGTAGCGTGCGCGCTACGTTGTTACTTGGGCAGGTTAAATTTCCGCAGGGATATTTCCTGAGAACATCTTTTAACTTCGCCCATCTAACACGATTTAACTTTTGGCAGAGGGTAATTTACACAAAGTTAAGCAAAAAAGTTGACCTGCGGAAAAATTCTGTGGCTACAATAGCTCATCCGTAACGCAATTGTTGCCCACAGTCATGAAAAACCTGCTCCTCCGTGCCGCCGCCTTCAGCCTTGCCGCCCTGCTCACCGCCTGCGGCGGCCCCGTCACCGACGACGCCAGCCCGGCCGGCGCCGCCGTCCAGACCGGCGTCCCGACCACCACCGTGACCGCCACCACCGGCGTCACCAGCGTTACCGGCGCAGGCGGCGGTGCCGCCGTGGCCACGGTCGCCGCCAACAGTCCGGCCCCGGACTGCGCCGCCGACGGTTGCCGCAGCACGCGCATCATCGACGCCAATGCCGAAGCCTGGCGCTACGACGCAATGCGCCGCGCCGCCCTCGACGGCGGCAACCCGCAGTCCTGATCTTTCGCGCGCCGCGACGCCGTCAAGCGTCCAGCAGGCGCAACTCCATGCAGCGCGCCAGCGCATGCGCCCGGTTGCTGACGCCGAGCGTGCGATAGATGCGCTGCAGGTGGTTCTTGACGGTCAGCCCGCTGATGCCCAGGATCTGCCCCATCTCGTCGTTGCTTTTCCCTTCGCGCAGCCAGCCGACGATCTCGGTCTCGCGCGCGCTCAGCGTGCGCGCCGGCGCCCTGCCGGCCCGGCCGCGCGGCGGCAACCGTCCCAGCGCCAGGTGCAGGTAAGGCAGCAGCAACTCCAGAAAATAGGCATGGCGCGCGCTCGGCCGCATCGGCAGGCCGAACAGCATGAACACGCTGGCGCCGGCCGCGGTCTGGCCGGTACCGTGCACCAGCACGCTGTCGAAGCCGAGCGCCGCCAGCTCGGCGCGGAAGTGTTCCAGCGCCTGTCCCATACTCCCCTCTTCCCGGGCGCCGCCGTCGAGCAGCGCCGGCAGGTGGCCGCCGCCCATGCAGTGGCGCGCGATGCGCGCCGCCAGCCCGTCGCGCTTGCCCGCCAGCGCATGCAGGACGGCGGGCGCCAGCACCGTGCCGTGCACGCATTCGATGCGCTGCAGCGCACCGCCCGGCGCGAACTGCATGCAGGCCAGCACCTGGTGCGGCAGCAGCGCCTGCAGCTGGCCCTGGGTCCACAGGAACAGGCCGTGCTGGCTGGCCACGCGCAGTCCGGCCTCGATCGCGCGCAGCAGGTACTCCTGCTCCAGGCGGCTGAGGATGACGACCGGTTCGGCGGCGCTGCTCATGGGGCCCGGCCGGTTCAGGCGGCGCCGGTCCAGTCGAAGGCGTCGCGCGCGCGCCAGGCCACGAAGCGGTAGCCGCTGCCGCGCACCGTCTCGATGCGGCGCTGGTGCCCGCTCGGCTGCAGCGCGCTGCGCAGGCGGCCGACGTGGGTGTCGACGGTGCGTTCTTCGAGTACCGCGTGGCGGCCCCACACCTGGTCCAGCAGTTGCGAGCGCGTATGCACCCGCTCCGGGTGGTGCATCAGGAAGTTCAGCAGGCGGAATTCGACCGGGCCCAGGGCCACCTGGTGGCAGCCGGCGATCACGCGCTGGGTGCCGGGATCGAGGCGCAGGCCGGCCAGCTGCACGGCATCCGGCGCAGGCGGGGCGGCCGGCGCGGCCTCGGGGGCGCGGCGCCGCAGCACGGCGCCGATGCGCGCCAGCAGTTCGCGCGGCTTGACCGGCTTGACCAGGTAATCGTCGGCGCCGGACTCCAGCGCCAGTACCGTGTCGTGCTCGCCGGCGCGTGCCGACAGCATGATGATCGGCAGCGCGCGCGTGGCCGGATGGGCGCGCAGGCGGCGGATCAGCGCCTCGCCGGACTGGCCCGGCAAGTCCCACTCCAGCAGCAGCATCGCGGGCGGATGCTCGTCGATGGCGACCAGCGCCGACTCGGCGTCGAGGCAACTGGCGACGTCGTGCCCGGCGCGCGTCAGGTTCAGCGCCAGCAACTGGCGGACGGCGGGATCGGGGTCGACCACGAGGACGTGTGCGGTCATGCGGCTATCCTGAAAGGTGAAGCTTGTGCTGGAACTCGTACTAAGTAGTTCGGTTGTTTCGGCGCATCTTTTACGGCACATCTTTGCTACGGGCGGATTTTAATATGCATGAAGCCGAGTCAACTGAACAATATGATTTGCTTGCGGGATTCAGAGCTTGCGCGAATAAATCGCCGTCATGCGCCACGCCTAGAGGGAAGCGGCTTTGACCGGTTTGGAGGGATGCTGTGGGGAACTGCGGTAGCGGATGCCGACAGTGGCGAAAAGGATACACAGAATGCAAAAAGCCACCTGTCCGGGGACAGGTGGCTTTCTACTTTCTTGCTACAAGACGGTGCGGATCAGCGCTGGCGGCGACGCAGCGTGAAGCCCATCAGGCCCAGGCCGGTGAGCAGCATGGCCCAGTCGGCCGGTTCCGGCACTTCGCCCTGCTGGTCCACCAGGGTCACCAGCGCGATGTCGCTGCCCGTGACCACCGGCGCGGCGCCGGCGGACAGGTCGAACTGCACCACCGGGCCGGTCAGGTAATCGGCCTGGTTGAGGAAGGCCACCGTGAAGTAGTTGATGTCGCTGCCGCCGTCGCCGATGTCGAAGGTCACGTCGAAACCGAGCATGCCGCCGAATGTGACCGCCTTCCAGAGCGCCGAGTCCGGCGTGTAGAACGCATACGAATCGCCGCCGGTCGCCTGGGCAGCACCGAACAGGTAATCGCCGGTGTCGGTACCGGTAAGGTTGCCGACCATGGCCGTGACCGGTGCCGCGCTGCCCGGACCGCTCAGCGACAGTTCGAGGTAGCCGCTGCCTTCGGAAGCGAAGGGCACGGTGGTCAGGTCCACGTGGTAGGTGGTCGGGACGGCCAGCGCGGTGCCGCAGGCCATGGTCAGGGCCAGCAGCGAGCCGGTCAGGAGGGATTTCAGAGTTGCCATGTTATTTTTCCTTGAATCAGTGTCTTAGAACGAGCCGCTTAGAACGAGCCGCTGTACAGCTTCGGCGTGTAGGAGATGGTGACCTTGTTCGGGTTGCTGAAGGTCACCGGCACCGAGACCGAAGCACCGGCCGCGATCGACGCGTTCGGCAGGGTCACGTAGGGCATGCCGTCCTTGGTACCGCTCTTGTTGTCGAGCGTGACGCCGGCCGGCAGGCCTTGCAGCAGGAACTGCAGCGGGCCGTTGAGCGCCGCACCGCTGGTGTTGGTGAAGGTCACCGAACCGCTGTACTTGTTGGTGATGCGGTTGACGACGAAGCCCGCCTGCACGGCCTTCACGCTGCCGCTCACGTCGGTGTAGGCAGCCGCCAGGTTCAGGCTCACCACCACCGGATCGTGGTCCGAGGCGCGGAATGCATTGTTCACGTAAGGATCCTCCGCGGTGTCGCCCAGGTTGTAGTCGATCGCATCCGGCTCGTCCGCGTTGTTGTGCCATTCGGTCACGCCGGCCACCTGCGGGCTCAGCGAGGCGCTGGCCAGGGCGTGGTCGAGGTAGCCGCTCATGCCGTCGAACACGTAGGAGTACGGGGTGCCGTTCGGGCGCACGAAGCGTTCCAGTTCGTTGACCATGCCGACCTCGGCGCTGGTCAGGTAGGCGATCGGGTCTTCGTGGCCGTAGGAGTTGAAGTCGCCCACCGCCAGCACGTCGCTGTCGCCGCTGGCCGCGACCACCGCCGGGATGAAGTAGGTCGCCAGGCGCTGCGCCTGCTGCACGCGGGTCAGGTTCCAGCAGCCCTGGCCGTCGCCGCTGTCGGTGTTGCCGGTGCCGCCGCCGCAGCTGCCCTTCGACTTCAGGTGGTTGACGATCAGCGAGAACTTGGCGCCGTTGGCGTTGACCTTGAAGGTCTGGGCCATCGGCGGACGGTTGTTGACGCTGTCGTTGTCCGACATCGCGCCGCCCACCAGCGTCAGCTTGGCCGGCTTGTAGATCATCGCCACGCGGATCGCGTCGGTGCCGGTGGCCGGCGGTTTCGGCACATAGGCGTAGGTGGTCGAACCGATCGCGGCGTTCAGCGCATCGACCAGATAGGCCACCGTGCTGTCGCCGTTGTTTTCGATTTCCATCAGGCCGACGGCGTCGGCATCCATCGCCTTGAGTTCGTTGACGATCTTGTCGCGCTGGCGGACGAACTCGGCCATATTGTCGGCGCCGCGGCAGTTGCTGGCACGGGTGGTGCTGCCGATCGTGCAGCCCTGGCCGGTGGCGCCGCTGACGTTGCCGCCGTTGGTGAAGGTGGTGAAGAAGTTCAGCACGTTGGCGCTGGCCACGCGCACGTTGCCGGCGGCGACCGTCGGCTTGTCTTCGCGCGGGTTGGTGCGGCTGAAGGTCGGAGCCTCGGTCGGCTGCAGCTTGTACCAGCCGCCGCCGCCGCCGGTCGAACCGAAGTCGAGCACGCCGACCAGGTCGTTGACGGTGTCGCCGGCACGCACGGTGCCGTCCTGGCCCAGGTAAGGGATGGTGGCCGGGGCGACGAAGATGCCGTCGTCCAGCACCACCATGTTCCTTTCGTTGGCCGCGGCCAGCGCGATCGCTTCCGGCGTGCCCGGGCGGTAACGGTTGGTCGGGGTTTCGAAGCGGCCATTGCCCAGCACCAGCTCGCCGCGGTCGCCCAGGAAGCCGTTGCCATTGACGGTCAATGAACCGCTGAAGCGCACCAGCATGCCTTCGTAGCGGCGCAGGTCTTCGCTGCCCAGCACGATGTTGGTCACGGGGACGGCCTTGCCGGCGCCGAGCGTGGCGACCTTGGTCAGGTCCTTGAATTCGGTGTACGAACGCGGGGCGCCGGTCGGGGTGTATTCGGTCACGGTGCCGGTCACGCTGACCAGGCTGCCTTCGGTGACGGTCGGCTTGCTGCCGGTGTACACGTAGATCGCGTCCGGGGTGGTCGGGTCGTTGTCGCCGTCCGGATCCTGGATGTAGAAGCCTGCCGCGAACACCTTGGTGACGACGCCGGAGGTGGTCTGCACGGTGTTGTTGAAGGGGCTGGCGGCGCCGCTGCCCTGCAGCGCGGAAATGGTCTGCTCGCCCGAGATGGCGACATTGACGGTGCAGCTGGCGCTCTGGCCGTCGTTGTTGCCGAAGGTGATGACCACCGGATAGTTGCCGCTCGCGACAGTGGCGTCGACCGCCAGCTGGGCCGACGCGTTGCCGCCGACGCCGGTCGCTGCCGTGAAGCCGGTCAGGGCAATGCCGGCGCGTGCGCCGCCGGTGATGCTGGCGGCATTGACGATGCTGTCGGCGTCGCTCGCCTGCAGCAGGCCGGAGAAGGCGGTGCCGGCCCTGCCGGAGATGGCGGCCGGGCAGTTCGGCACGATCGCCTGGGCGATCGGGGTCGGGGTGCCGCCGCCGCTGCACAGCTTGTACGGGCTGGCGCTGTTGCGCGGGGTTGGCGCGCCGGTGCTGAAATCGGCCGCGTTGTCGTTGGTGTCGGTGCAGCCGCCGTCGGCGCGCAGGGCGGACAGCGTGGTGCTGATACTGCCGGTCGGACCGCTGCCTTCGAAGAAATTGGTGCCGCTACCGTACCCGACCACATCCTGCAGCCCGCTCGACGTCGGGTTGGTGCCGCTCAGCAGCGTCTGGTTGTCGACCAGGGCCACTTTGCCCGCCGCGGCCGCCATCGCCAGCGTACCTGTCACGTCCGCCTGCGGCAGCGCGGTGCCGTTGGCGCCGCCGCTTTCCTGGACCAGGAAGTACTGGCCCGGCTGGATGGTGCCGGTCAGCTTGGTCTGCTGCCAGGAATTGCCCGTGGTGGAAGCGTACTGCACGCTCCAGGTGCTCAGGTCGACCGCGGCATTGCTGCGGTTGAACAGTTCGATGAAGTCGCTATTGACGAGGGCGCCTTTATTGCCGCCGGCGCCATAGACCTGGCTGATGACGACGTCGCCCGGCGCGGCCAGTGCGGAAGCGGACAGTCCAGCCATCAGCGCCGCGAGCACGGTCAGGCGGACAGGAATCGAATGTGATGCACGAAGGGTCATGGGAGATCCTGGTCAGGGTCAGGTGGTAATTCGAATTGTCATTAAGGAACTTACAGCATGGATATTAAATGCCCTAATTGACAACATCATGACCACGCATTAGTCCAGTCGGACTAATGCACCATGGATAAATAGCCGGACTGCGCCCGCGAAATCTAGCGCCGCCGATAAGGCGCGGCCAGCGGCTCGCCGATGAACAGGCCCTGGCTGGGCCAGGCCACGCTTTTCCAATAGGCTTCGATGGCGGTGTTGCCCTGCACATAGTGTTTCAGTAACACGCTGGGATTCGGGAACTTCTGCCAATGGTTGCAGGGTTCGCTGACCGTGCCGTAGCTGGCGGTGGCACCCGCCTCCAGCCACCGCAGGCTGCTCATCTGCTCGTTGCCCAGCAGGTCGCCGCCGAGCGAGGTCAGGTGGTCGGCCAGCCCGCCCGGCACGAAGCCGAGGGTGTCCAGTTTGCCGACCTCGGCCATGCCGGTCTGGTAGATCATGATGTCGCGGGCGCCGTCCAGGGCATCGGACTGCAGCGTGCGCACGGTCAGCTTGCGCGCCGCGATCCGCCCCGCCGGCGGAAAGAACATGGCGCGCGCGTTGCGCGTCTTGTCCGAGGTCACCAGGTAATAGGCGCCCGCCGGCACCACGCGGAAGCCGGCCCCGGCGCCGCGGTCGATCAGCGCCTTCGCCTGCGCCACCGACTCGGTCGGCAGCAGCATCGACAGGCGCATGCCGAAGTCGCCGAACGGGCGTGCCGAAGCGGTATTGAAATAGGCGCTGGGCTGGCCGGCGGCGCAGGTGCGGGCGCACTGCGCAGGATCGAAACCGAGGGTGTAGGCGCCGGTGATCGAATTGCATTCGACCCTGTAGGGCGCGGTCCAGATCATCAGCACCGCCTGGATGTCGGGCCCGAGTCGGGCGTCGATCTCGTCCTTGAGCAGCATGAAGCGCGCCGCGCCGATCTCGTGCGGCTTGCCGGGGATGCTGACGTGGACCACGTTGGCGGCCGGGATATTGCGGCGCTTGCGGTAGTACTCGCCGATGGCGACGCTGTTCGGCTCGGCGTCGTTGACGACGATGGCCAGCTGCGCGGCCTGCAGGGCCGGAGCCGGGCTGAACTGGGCGTGTGCCGGACCGCGCAGCAGCAGAATGAGGACGAGGCTGAAGACGAGGCGCAGGGTCGTGGTCATGGGCTCGGTGGTGATGAGTTCACTACCGTCCGATCATGCCACAACGCCGCGCGGCCGCTTTATGCCGGGGCGGGTTTCTTTCTGCCGCGTGCCAGCAGACCCGCCATCCCGAGGCCGGCCGCCCACAGCGCCAGCGCGCCGGGCTCGGGCACCGGCGCCAGCGCGAACACTTCCATGGCATCGATGCGCACCGTCTCGCCGCCCTGGCTGCGGTCGATGATGCTCAGGCCCTCGTCGTCCGGGCTGCCGTAGCTCAGTTGCCAGGACAGGCCGGAAGCGAGGCCGTCGTTGACGAACAGGTCGGGGCCGGAGCCGAACACCGGGCCGAATTCGAGGGCGTTGAAGGTCTGGCGCTGGCCCTGGCTGGGCAGCACGTAGCCGGACAGGATCTGGCGGTAGACCGCCGGCTCGGTGAAGTTGAACAGGAAGGCGGTGCGCTGGAAGTCGCGCTCGGTCTCGTGCCAGCCTTCGTCGTCGGCCCAGCTCTGCGGGTTGTAGCCGCCCACCAGATAGCTGGCCCCGCTGTCGTTGGTCACCTCGAGCAGGGTGAAGGTCGCGCCCTTGCCGTCGGCGCCGGCGTGGAAGTCGGCCGAGGTGTCGCCGGGGCGGCGCGTGTAGACATTGTCGAGGTTGAATTCGCCGGCGCCGAGCCAGCGTTCGAGCTGGGCGTGCCGGCCGTCGTCCAGCAGGCGCGAGCCGCCGATGATGTCGCCGGCCAGCGCCGGCGCGGTGGCGAAAGTGGCGCCGGCGGCCAGCCCCGCCGCCGCGCATGCCGCAATGATCGTCTTCATGAATGCCCCCTTGCGGATGGAATTCTCGACGACAGATTGTATGCCCTGCGCATGGGTGGGACCACACGGTAGGCCGGGGAAAAATCCAGGGAAAAAGAAAAGGCCGGCGCAATGCCGGCCTTGCCGGGGCCGGCTTGCGCCGGCCCTGCCTGCCTGCGTGCTTACGCGCGCTGGTAGACGTCCTCGAAGCGGACGATGTCGTCCTCGCCGAGGTAGCTGCCCGACTGTACCTCGATCAGGTGCAGCGGCAGCTTGCCCGGGTTTTCCAGGCGGTGGGTGGTGCCCAGCGGAATGTAGGTCGACTCGTTCTCGGCCAGCAGAATCGACTTTTCGCCGCAGGTCACGCGTGCCGTGCCCGACACCACGATCCAGTGTTCGGCGCGGTGGTGGTGCATCTGCAGCGACAGCTTCTCGCCCGGCTTGACCGTGATGCGCTTGACCTGGAAGCGGTCGCCCGCGTCGATGCCCTCGTAGTAGCCCCACGGACGGTAGACCCGGGTGTGGTGCAGGTGCTCGGTGCGCGATTGCAGCTTCAGGTGGTCGACGATGTTCTTCACGCGCTGGACCTGGTCCTTGTGCGCGACCAGCACCGCGTCGTTGGTTTCCACCACGACCAGGTCCTTGACGCCGACCACGGCCACGATGCGGCTCTCGGCGCGCACCAGCGTGTTGCTGGTGTTGTCGAGGTAGACGTCGCCGCGCTGCACGTTGCCGTTGGCATCCTTGGCCTGCACGTCGGCCAGCGCCGACCACGAACCGACGTCGCTCCAGCCGATGTCGCTCGAGACGACCACGCCGTCGCGCGTGTGTTCCATCACCGCATAGTCGATCGAATCCGACGGGCTGGCCGCGAACGCGGCTTCGTCCAGGCGGCAGAAGTCGAGGTCGCGGTAGGCGTCGTTCACGGCGCTCTCCGCCGCCGAGGCGATCTGCGGGGCGTGCTGGCCGATCTCGGCCAGGAAGCGGTCGGCGCGGAACATGAACATGCCGCTGTTCCAGTAGAAGCCGCCGTCGGCGACGAAGCCTTCGGCCGTGTTGCGGTCCGGCTTCTCGACGAAACGCTCGAGCTTGTAGCAATCGTCGCAGCCCGGCAGCGGTTCGCCGCGCTTGATGTAGCCATAGCCGGTTTCCGGGGCGTTCGGCACGATGCCGAAGGTGGCCAGCGAGCCGTTCTGCACCAGCTGGAAGGCGCGCTCGACCGCGATGCGGAAGGCTTCGTTCTTTTCGATCACGTGGTCGGCCGGCAGCACCAGCATCACGGCATCCGGATCCTGGGCCTTCAGGAAGGCCGCCGCGGCAGCCACGGCCGGGGCCGTGTTGCGGCCGGCCGGTTCCAGCATGATGGCGTGCGGGGTGATCCCGACGTCACGCAGCTGTTCGGCCACCAGGAAGCGGTGCTCGTTGCCGCACACGACCAGCGGCGCCATCACTCCCGGCCAGCCGCGCACCCGCAACGCCGTTTCCTGCAGCATGGTCTTGTCGGTGACCAGCGGCAGCAGCTGCTTGGGCATGACCGCGCGCGAGAGCGGCCACAGGCGGGTACCGGCACCGCCGGAGAGAATGACTGGGTAAATTTTCATGCGTTGGCTTTCTCTAAGGTGTTATCTGTCTCTTCAGCGATTTCCTTGCGGCGGCTGCGGCGGCGGTCGCGGGCGTTCAGCCATTCGTCGGAGCTGTACTCGGACGAATGCTTCATCTGGCCGGCGCGATCGATGCTGTAGTCCTTGAATACGATCGTTTCATGCAAGGTGACATCATTTAGTACTCGAGTGTACTCGAAAAGTACGCTGCGGACGACTTCCGCACCTTCGCAAATGTGGCTGCCGTGGCCGATCCAGGTCGGGCCGATGATGGTCGATCCGGCTTCGATCTTGACGCCCGAGCCGATGTACACCGGACCCTTGATGGTGGTGCCTTTCCAGTCGATGCTGGTGTTCAGACCAGTCCAGACGCCCGGCTCGATCTGGATGCCCGGCACGTCCATGTGGTTGACTTCGCCGGTCAGCACGTTCTGCAGCACTTCCCAGTAGTCGGAGACGCTGCCGATGTCGAGCCAGTTGAAGGGGCGGCCCTGGGCGTAGAACGGCATGCCCTTCTCGACCAGCAGCGGGAACAGCTGGGAGCCGATGTCGAATTCGACGCCCGACGGGATCAGGTCGAGGACTTCCGGTTCGAAGATGTAGATGCCGGTGCTGATGAAGTTGGACAGCGCTTCTTCCTGCTTCGGCTTTTCCTGGAACTGGGTGATGCGGCCGTCCTTGTCGGTCACCACCACGCCGTAGCTCGAGACTTTGTCCCACGGCACTTCCTTGGTGATCACGGTGGCCATCGCCCCCTTGCGGCGGTGCTCCAGCAGGGCCGCTTTCAGGTCGAGGTCGATCAGCGCGTCGCCGCACAGGACGATGGTGGTGTCGTCGAAGAAGCCGCCGAATTCCTGGATCTTCTTCATGCCGCCGGCCGAACCGATCGGCACCGCCACCACTTCGCCGTCTTCCTTGGTGTAGCCCTCGAAGGAGTAGCCGATCTGGACGCCGAACTGCTCGCCTTCGCCGAAATACTCTTCGATCTTTTCGTGCAGGTGGGCGACGTTGACCATGATTTCGGTCACGCCATGCTTGGCCAGGTGCTCGATCAGGTAGGCCATCACCGGCTTGCCCAGCACCGGGATCATCGGTTTCGGCAGGTCGTAGGTCAATGGGCGGACACGGGTGCCCTTCCCTGCTGCAAGAATCATTGCTTTCATGGGTCTGTCCTTAACGTTTCATTTTTGGGTAATCTGGTAGCGCCAGGAGTCGGCACACATCTGGTCGACGTTGCGCTGGGCGGTCCAACCCAGCTCTTCGCGAGCGTGGGTGGGGTCGGCGTAGCACTTGGCGATATCGCCAGGGCGCCGATCGACGATCTGGTAGGGAATCGGCTTGCCGCACGCTTTTTCGAAGGCGCGGATCATTTCCAGCACGCTGTTGCCGTTGCCGGTACCGAGGTTGTAGGTGACCAGGCCGGCGCCATGCGCCAGCTTGTCCAGGGTCTTGACGTGGCCGATCGCCAGGTCGACCACGTGGATGTAGTCGCGCATGCCGGTGCCGTCCGGGGTCGGGTAGTCGCCGCCGAACACCGACAGCTTTTCGCGCTGGCCGTTGGCGACCTGGGCGATGTAAGGCACCAGGTTGTTGGGGATGCCGTTCGGTTCTTCGCCGATCAGGCCGCTTTCATGCGCGCCCACCGGGTTGAAGTAGCGCAGCAGCGCGATGTGCCAGTTCGGCTCGGCCTTGATCAGGTCGCGCAGGATGTCTTCGATCATCAGCTTGCTGCGGCCGTAGGGATTGGTCGCCGACAGCGGGAAGTCTTCCTTGATCGGCACCGAAGCCGGATCGCCGTAGACCGTGGCCGACGACGAGAACACCAGCGTCTTGCAGCCGGCCTTGGCCATCGTCTCGAACAGCGCCACGCTGCCGTAGACGTTGTTGTCGTAGTAGCGCAGCGGCTGCGCCACCGATTCGCCGACCGCCTTCAGGCCGGCAAAGTGGATCACGGCGTCGATCTTGTGATTGGCAAACACCGCTTCCATCGCCGCGCGGTCACGGATGTCGCCTTCGACGAAATCGAAAGACTTGCCCGTGATGCGCTGCACGCGTTCCTGCACTGCCGCATCGGCGTTGTACAGGTTGTCGAACACGACCACGTCGTAGCCGGCGTTCTGCAGTTCCACCACCGTGTGGGAACCGATATAGCCCATGCCGCCAGTAACGAGAATTTTCATGAATACGCTTCTTTCTTTAAAAAGTTGTCGCCATGCTCTTGGTAGCTGACGCTTTATTGTTGTTGCCGCCGACAGTTAATTGCCGACATCCCTGTTCAAACTTTTCACCAGCTTCACGGGAGGCCGGGAAACCGTAGCGAGCGGAAGGAGGTTCGGCCGGGAAGCGCAGCCGTACTTCCGGTACGGCCGGTCCGCCGTAGCGGAGCATCGCAGGCCAACGATCCGACGCGCAGCAGGTTTATCGGCCTCCCCTCGTAGCGGCTTCTTTAATGAATAACCAGACGAACGCCATGTCTTCGATGAAGTAACGGCGGAACATCCGGCGCGGTTCCTGCAGGAACCTGTAAAACCATTCCAGCCCCGCCTTCTGCATCCAGCGCGGGGCGCGCTTGACGCGGCCGATCGCCACGTCGAAGGTCCCGCCCACCCCCATCGCGAACGGCACCTTCATCTCGGCCTGGTAGCGGCCGAGAAATTGCTCTTTTTTTGGCGAACTGATCGCCACGAACAGCAGGTCCGGATGGGCGTCGCGCACCTGGGCCACGACCTGGGCTTCCTCGGCCTCGCCGTTCCAGTAGCCGTTGCGGTAACCGGCCACCACCAGCTGCGGGTACTTGCGGCGGTAGGTGGCCGCCACCTCGCTCACCACGTCTTCGCGCGCGCCCAGCAGGTACACGCGCCAGCGCTGCTCTGCGGCGCGGCGCATCAGGGCTTCGAACAGGTCGACGCCGGCGACGCGTTCCTTGAGCGGCTTGCCCAGCAGGCGCGAGGCCCACACCACCGGCATGCCGTCGACGTTGACCAGCGCGCAGTCGTTGATGATGTCGCGCAGCGCCGGGTCGTGGCTGGCCTTGACCAGCTTGTCCACGTTCACCACCACGTGCTGGTGCGGGGTGCCGCTGCGAATGAATTCCTCGACCGTCTGCAGGGTTTCTTCCATCGTCAGGTTGTCGATGGCGCAGCCCATCAGGGTCACGCGTTGGCGCGCGGGTGCGTTCATTGCCCTTCCTCCGCCAGTTCCTGTTCCAGCACGGCGACGATGCGTTCGGCCGCCTGCCCGTCCCACAGGTGCGGACGGCGGCCCTGCTTGCCTTCGCCGCGCAGGATCGCATGCGCCGCATCCACGATCGCGGCCGGATCGGTGCCCACCAGCACGTTCGAGCCTTCTTCCACGGTCACCGGACGCTCGGTGTTCTCGCGGATGGTCACGCAGGGCACGCCCAGCGCGGTGGTTTCTTCCTGCAGCCCGCCGCTGTCGGTGAGCACCAGCGCGGCGTCCTTCCACAGGTTGAGGAAGGCCATGTAGCCCTGCGGTCCGGCCAGCGTCACGCCGGGGCCGAGGCCGATCCCGAATTCCTGCAGCCGGGCGCGGGTGCGCGGATGCACCGGGAAGATCAGCGGCAGGTCCGACGCGACCTCGTTGAGGGCGCCGGCGATACGGGCGAAGGTGCCGGCATCGTCGACGTTGCTCGGGCGGTGCAGCGTGACCACGCCGTAGCGCTCGCCGGCGGCCCGGCGGGCGGCCTTCCAGGCAGCGGTCTCGAAGCCAGCCGTGTCGGTGTGCGCCAACTTGCCGGCCTGGTACAGCACGTTGTCGACCATCACGTGGCCGACGTAATGGATGGCCTCCTCGCGCTTGCCTTCGCGGCGCAGGTGCCCGACGGCGGACGGCTCGGTCACGAAGAACCAGTCCGTGATGCTGTCGGTGACCAGGCGGTTGATTTCCTCCGGCATGCGCATGTCGCCCGAGCGCAGCCCGGCTTCGACGTGGGCCACCGGGATGGTCATCTTCTTGGCGACGATCGAGCAGGCCAGCGTGGAATTCACGTCGCCGACCACCAGCACCGCGTCGGGCCGCTCGGCGCCGCACAGCGCCTCGAAGGCGGTCATGATGCGGCCGGTCTGCTCGGCGTGGCTGCCGCCGCCACCGGCAAGGACGATGTCCGGTTGCGGGATGCCCAGTTCCTCGAAGAACACTTCATTCATCTCGCGGTCATAGTGCTGGCCGGTATGAACGATCTTGTAGGACAGTGCTCCAGGCAAGCCCTGGCGTGCCTGCAACGCGCGCACGATCGGGGCGATTTTCATGAAATTGGGCCGTGCGCCTGCAACAAGATATAACAGCATGACACTCCCTTTCCCGGACACCCGATCGATTGCGGCATGTCGTGTTGAACACGACAGCTGCCGACAAGAATTAAAAAAACGTTATTGTAAACCTGCACTCGACTGGGACGGCGGACGATACGGTACTGATTTTCAGCACGTCGCAGGCTTGCTTCGATTCGTAACTGCGCGAATACCAGCCGAGCGGCGGATTTTCGTTGGCGCGCACCAGTTCCAGACTGAGGTCGGCGCCCTGCGCCTGCATCTGCAAGGCGAAGCGTTTACCGCGCACGTGCAGGCCGGAACTGTTCAGGCGCACGTTCAGACCCGGCGCGAAATGCCAGAACAGCTCCACCTGGTGATGTTTCTTTGCCGCAATCTCATCGCGCACCACCAGGGTCGAGCTGACGGCGTCGAAGCGCACGCTGCGCATGTGGCGCACCGGGTCGGCCAGGCGCTCGTAGCCGTCGTGGGCGCCGCGGAAATCGAATTCGTGCGGCGATTGCGGCATGCGTTCGATCGAGGCCTGGGCTTTCTTGAGCCACATGAAGCGCCCACCGGACAGCGACTGGTCCAGGCCGTCGATGCGCACCGTGTTGTGGGCCGAGGTGCCGCGGAAATAGTCGCGCCACTTCTGATCTTGCCAGTAGGAATAGGTACCGGGATCGACCAGGCATTCCTCGCCGCCCACCGACAGCGTGAGCGCCAGCGCGTCGGCGTGGCCGTGGGCTGCGATGCCGAGGTAGCCGAGCGGGCCGCAGTCGACCATGCCCTTGATTTCCTGGGCTTCGCCGAAGTGCGAGCCGAACAGCAGGTAACCGCCGTCTGGGAAGGACCAGCCGGTGTCGGATTCGTGCGGGTCGGCATCGGGACGCTTGCCCGGCAGCGCGTGCAGCAGCCAGCGCACGCCGACGTGGGCCGACGCCTGCTGCGGCATGTGGTAGGGCATGTGGTGCAGCACGGCGTCGCCCAGCGCCAGCAATTGCGCGGCGCGGTCGCCGCCGGCTTCGTCCAGGCGGAACACGATGCCGTCGTCGGCGTCGCCCACCATCGGCACATTGCCGCCGACGTCGCGCACCGAGCGCAGGAAACGCAGGGCGCGCTGCAGGCTGGTCCAGTAGGCGCGCGAAAACGGCTGGTTGCAGGCCTGGCCGACCAGGCCGGCCACGAACAGGAATTCCGACGAAAAGACGTGGTAACCGAAAGCCTGCTCGCGGTTGACGCCGTCGCGCGAGAACTGGACCTGGGCTTCGTGCTCGAGCTCGTCGCGTGCCTGCTCCAGCCAGTCGGCCGAGGATTTCCAGCAGGGCCAGATCGAGGCGCCGACGTAGAGGCCGGCCAGTTCGCCGATCAGGTGGTTGTTGGCGGACGAATGGCGCGACAGGTGGCGCGCGATGTTGCTGCAGTGGGCGTGGATCGAGTCCATCCAGTCGGCGCGCAGGCGCTGGCCCTCGTCGCCGGCAAACAGGCCGCTGGCTTCGCCGCCGATCAGCTCCCACACCAGGCCCCAGTTGATCAGGCGGATGCCCAGTTCCAGCGAGCTGGTCCAGTTGGGACCGACCAGCGGCGGGCACTGGTCGAGCCAGCTGCGCAGCTGCCGGTGCAGCGCCTGCAGCCAGGCGTCGTCGCCGGTCACGCTCCAGGCCTGCGCCAGGCGCACCAGGTGCAGGTGGCGGTTCAGTTCCCACACGTGCTTGATGTCGCCGACCTGCTCGCGGTTGCCGATGGCGATGTCGCCGGAAAAGATGGCCGGGCCGGTGACGCCGGTTTCCGGGTCGCGGTTCCACAGCGGCGGCATGCCGACGTCGAAGCGGCGGTTGGCGAACAGCACCACATGGCCGGCGCAGATGCTGTCGGCATCGGCCAGCAGGGCTTCGCGTTCGCGCGGCGTCAGGGCCGGCGCGCCGCCGGTGCCCAGCGTACGGGCGCGCGGCAGCGGCGGCGCGGCGCGGCTGGGCATCCGCTTCGCCATCCCCTTCGCTGCCGCCTGCTGGATCCGGTAGCCGACTTCGGCGACCGACATGCAGCGCAATCGGTTCACCAGCCAGACCATGCCTGTCGCTTCACGCATCATTCTGTTCCCGCGAGTTCACGGTAGATCGCGGACAACTGCCCGCACACCACCTCGGTTGAATAGTGTTGCTCGATGGTCGTGCGCGCACGTTCCGCCAGCCGTTCGCGCAGGACGCCGTCGTCCATCAGTCTTGCCAGCGCCCTGGCGAGCGCCTCCTCGTCGCGCGGCGGCACCAGCAGGCCGTTGTCGCCGTCGCGCAGGGTTTCCGGAATGCCGCCGACGGCGCTGGCCACCACCGCCTTGCCTGCCGCCATCGCCTCGAGCATCGACATCGGCAGTCCTTCCGCATGGGAAGGCAGGCAAAACACGGCTGCCCGGGCCAGCTCGGTTGCGACCGCGCCGGCGTCCAGCCAGCCCGGGCATTCGATGCGTTCTGCGATGCCGAGCTCGGCCGCACGCCTGCGTAGGCCGGCCAGGTCGCCGTCGCCGCCGAACACCAGGCGCAGCGCCGGAAAGTCGCGCGCCAGCGTCGCACCCGCCGCCAGCAGTTCATGCACGCCCTTGGCCGCTTCGATGCGCCCCAGGAACAGGATGCGCTGCGGCACTTCCACGCCCGGCGCGCTGCGCGGCGGCAGCGGTACCGCGTTCGGCACCACCGCCACCCGCGCGCCCGGCGCGAAACCGCGCACGAACTGGGCCCAGCTGTCCGACAGCGCGATCACCAGCGAGCTGGTTTCCAGCGTGTGGCGGATCCAGCGCCGCATCGGGCCGCCCGCCTCTTCCAGTGCGAAGCGGCGGAAACCGCCGCCGTGCAGGTGGAAGATGGTCTTGCAGCCGGCGCGGCGTGCGCACAGCAGCACGATCGACTTGCGCACGAAGCTCGCATGCGAGGCCGCGTGCACGTGCACCACCGGGTGCGCGCGCAGGCACAGCCGCACGCTCTGCCACAGGCCGCGCAGCGCATGCAGCGCCTTGGCACCGCGTCCGCCTTCGCCGTGGGTGGCCACATAGCGCACCCGCTCGCGTTCGAACAGCCCGGCGCGGCGCAGCATCGAGACCATGGCCGCCACCCCGCCCCTGCCCTCGAGCGTGGTGCCCACCATTAGTACCCGGGGCGTCGCTGCTGACACCGTTCGTTGGGGCAAGGTACACACTCTTATAAAAGGGACAATGTTTCGATCATACATCATGAAATCCGCTGCCCGCGCACAATTCACGTTTCCGTTGTGGTCGTGGCAACGAACACGAACTTGCCGTTGGGGCCGCGCGGGATCGCCCCTACCCGCTCCACCCGCACCTGCACGCCCGGCACCCGCACCAGGAATTTCTCGACCAGCGCACGGGCGTCGGCATCGCCGAAGCCGTCCGTGGCGACCACCCGCAGCACGAATTCGCTATTGCCGCGATACAACACCTGGCCTTCGACCAGGTGCCGGTCGTGGCCCTGGAAGATGCGGTCCAGGCGTCCGATCATGCGCCCGTCCGGCAGCGTGATCACCGGCTCGCGCCGTCCGGTCACGGCCTGCACGGTCGGAAACACCCGGCCGCAGGGGCAAGGCAGCGTGCCGCCGGCGCCGTCCGGGACCACGGTGTCGCCGGTACGGTAGCGCACCAGCGGCATCGCGGCATTGTTCAGCGTGGTGCCGACGATCTCGCAGCCGCCGTCGTCGCTGCCGGCGTCGAGCAGCGCCACCTCGGCGTAATCGGTCAGCACGTGGTAGCGGCCCTGCTCGCAGGTGCCGATCGCCGCCACCCGCTCGGCCTGGCCGTACCAGTCGAACACGCGTACCCCGAAGGCCTGTTCGATGGCGGCGCGCATATCCGGCTCGACCGTCTCGGACGAGGTCATCACGCCGCGCAGCGCCGCGCCGCGGTAGCGCCGGCCGGCCGCATTGAGCCAGGCCGCCAGCGCCGCGACCGAGGACGGATAGGCGTGGATGACGACCGGATCGAACTGCTCCAGTGCGGCGATATAGCGGCCGATGCTGTCGCTCGACAGGTGGTACGAGGACATCATGAGCATGTTGCCGACCCAGTCGCGGCACCAGTAGCGGCCGTCGGCAGGACGGTCCGGGCACACGATGTCGCCGCGGATCCAGGCGCGCCGCTGACCGTGGCGATAGCCGATCCAGCGCAGCTGGCGGTAGACGAAGCCCTCCTCGCGCACTAAATTGCCGATGCCCTGCACGATGGTGAGCGGCGAACCCGAGGTGCCGCTGGTCTTGATCGTGGTGCGGATCCACGACCCGCGTCCGCGCCGCCGCACCAGCCGTTCCGGATGCTGGCGCACGTCCTGCTTGCTCAGCAACTGGGCAGCCGCGCCCGGTCCGATGCGCGCCAGGCGGGTGCCGTCGCCGTCGAGCGGCACGGCCATCAGTTCGGCGCGCCGGCGGCGGTAGGCGGCCAGGCTGTCGCGCGAGCGTTCGTTCGCGACCAGGCCCGGATAGACGAGGGTGCGGCCCCAGAAGTTGCGCAGCGTTTCGCGGGCCAGCGAACGCAGCGTGAACTTCAGGGAATATTTCCACATCGCCATCGTCAAGCGTGCCCGGTCAGGATTTTTTTATACATATCAGCAACATTTCGGCCGAGAATAGCATAGGTCCGATGGCTTTTGACGTACGCTGGGCCGCGCATGGCGAACTGTTGTGCAGCGGCGCCATCGTTCAGTATCTGCAGCGCCGCAGCGGCAAACGCGGCCGCCTCCATCGGCACGCACAGGCCGGCCCGGCTCTGTTCGATCACCAGTTGCTGGTCGGGAATATCGTTGGCGACGCTGGGAATGCCGAGCGCCATGTACTCGACCAGCTTGGTCGGCGAGGACACGTCGAACAGGGTGCCGCGCGGGATCGGCGACAGGCCGACCTCGGCGCGCACCGCATAGCCCAGCGCGGCGCGCTGGGGCAGCCAGCCGGTCAGCAGCACGTGATCGTCGAGCTTGCGGGCGGTGATCTCGGCGCGCATCCAGGCCATCTCGTCGTTCGAGGGTGCGTCGCCGGCGATCACCAGCAGGCTCTCCGGCATCTGCCGGCGCAACTGTTCCGCCACGTCGAGCAGGAAATCGGAGCGGCGCGAGCGCGCGATGCGGCCCAGGTAAACCGCGACGCGGCGCCCGTCCAGGCGCGCATCCGGTGCCGGGGGTATGCGCGTGCGGTCGAACAAGTGCTCGTCGACGCCCATCGGCACTGCCGTCATGCGCGAGCGCGCCAGGCCCTTCCCGGCCAGCCAGTCGGCCATCGCCTCGCTCTGGACGAACACGTGGCGCGCGCCCGGCAGCACCCAGCGGTAGATCACGGCGCGCGAGGCACGGGCGCGCAGCGCGTGCCCGGCCCACAGCAGCCGGCCAATCAGACCATGGCGGACGCGCGCGATGTCGTCGCGCCGGATCTCGAAGCCTTCGACGATGGGAAACGACATCCAGTAGATGAAGGGGACGCCGAGCAGCCCGGCCACGATGCGTCCCAGCAAACCGCTGGCGATCTTGTCGCGTACCTGGATGCAGTCGGGCCGCCCCTTGCGCAGCGAACGCAGCAGGCCGAGCAGGTCCCACAGCGGCGCGCACACGCTGGCCAGCGGATGCTGCAGCGAGCCCACCACGTGCATGCCGCCGGCCGGCCACGGCGTACGCTGGCGCAGGCCATCGCTCTGCCCCACCAGTTCGGTGGCGACGCCGTAGCGCGGCATTTCGGTGCCGAACAGGGTGAGGACGTCGGCGCGGACCGGCGGCAGCGGGTCGCGCACAATGTAGGCAATGGACAGCGGCTGGCCGGGCATGACGTATTCGCGGAGGTGGCGGCGGACAATGGGCGCTCTGATTCTAGTCCGTGGCTTATGCGCGGCGATTGCGCCAGGATGAAAGGATGGCGTGTCAGCCGGCAGCCGTGCCGCCGCGCAGGGCCAGCAGGCGCGGCAGCAGCCGCGCGCTGGCGCTGCTGTCGATCTTTCTGCAGAAATGTGCGCGCGAGGCGGCGATGCGCTCGTAGTCGCCCTCGTCCAGCACTTCGGGATTGCGGGCGCCGCGCTCGGGCCACTGGACGTAGCGGAAGTTCTTGCCCAGCACACGGCCGGCGAAGCGCGAGTTCATCACCAGCGTCTGGAAGAACAGCTCGTCAGGGCAATCCACGCTGCGGAAGAAACGCAGCAGGCCGGGGTCGCGGCGCAGGCGCGCCAGCACCTCCATCACGCACTCGCGCGACAGCGCCCACCAGGACGAGCCGCCATACGGTTGCATGTGGTCCGGCAATCGACGCGTGCGCCCGAGGGCACGCAGCAGGCGGTTTGCCGCGGCGCAAGCCAGGCGCTCAAGGCGCGGCGCATGGTCGCGGTGAAAATACTGGTAGCGATGATCGGCGGCCCACTGCCCCGGCGCCGTGCCGATCGCCACCGTGTCGAGCAGTTCGTGGCCGCGCAGGCGCGCCAGCTCGTGCTTGAGCGCCGCGTTGGACAGCAGCGGGAAATCCTGGGCGCTGAGGAACAGCACCTTGTCGAAGGCCGGCACCTCGGCCACGATCTGGACCAGCGAATTCAGGACCGCCTGCACCTGGCTGAAGCTGCCCCAATGGACGTCGATGCGCGCGCGCACCAGGCGCGCGCCCGGGTCGATTGCCGCGGGGTCGACATCGCACTTGCGGTCGAGGTTGACGTAGATGACGAAATCGTCGTCACGCAACTGCTCCACCAGCGTGTTGATCTGGGCGGGGTCCTTGTGGGCCTGGATCAGGAACACCTGTTTCATGGCGTCGCGGCGATGCCCGAAAAAATCCTCCACGGGCAGCACCCGGGGAGGATGTCGTGCCGATGCGCCGAGTGTAGCACGGCGCAGCGGCGGCCTGGCGGGGCCGGATCGAGGCTTAGTTGAGCGTGAAGGTCTGGCTGCCCACCGTCACCGTGCGCGTCGTGCCGGAACCGGCAAGCTTCACCGCCGGACGCTTGCAGCCGACGTCCAGCAGCACCAGGAACTCGGCGGTCGACTTGCCGTCGTTCTTCAGGTAGAAGGCGCCGTGGTCTTCGGTGACGCCGGTCTTCGGCGCCGGTCCGGTCCAGCGCGCGAACGGCGCGTTGCCGTTGATGTCGCGCAGGCAGACCGACTGGCCGTTGATCGCGATCTTCACGCTCGACGGGCTTTCGACCGTCATCGCCACCGGGGCGTGGACGTTGAACTCGTAGGTGTGCGCCACCACGGCCGCCAGCTTGTCGCGCACCAGCATCGCATCCTGGCCGTGCACGTACCAGATCTGGCGCTTGGCCTGCGTCAACTGGCCGCCGTAGGCAAGGGTCGAGTCGCCCTCGGCGTAGTCGTAGTTGGCCTGGGCCGAGAAGCCGGTGATCTTGCCGTTGCGCTGCAGCTGCTCGCGGTAGCCGTCCACCAGCTGGCCCTTGCCGCCGTCGAAGGTCACCGCGTTCTGCGAACGGGTCTGGTGGTACCAGTCGGTCCACAGCGGCGAGCCGTACCAATCGTACCAGCCGGCCTTGACCAGCAGCGGCTGCCCCGCCACCGACAGCAGCAGGCCGTTCTGGTCGCCGTGACTGTGGTTGAACGAGCCGTAGGGGCTGGACTTGAAGTAGAACGAGGTGCGTCCCGTCGAGCCGATGTCGCTGTGCATCGCGACCCAGCCGGTGCTCGGGTAATAGGCCGAGTTCGACGGCGGCACCTTGAGCGTGGTGCCGGTCACCGGCATCGGGTACGGCGCCTGCAGCACCGACATCGCATCCTCCAGGCCGCCGCCCAGGTTGGCCACGTACCAGGCGGCGCGCGGCGACACCATGCGGTTGGCGAAGGCGCGGAACACGCGCGGGTCGGGCTTGGTCTCGGAACCGTCGCCGAAGGCATGCACCTTGGCGCCCGGCGGCGTGAACTGGGTAGCGAAGTCGAGGAAGCCCAGGGTCCACGGCTTGCCGTACAAATTGATGCCGGTGGCCTGGACGATCGGGTCCCACAGTGCGGTCATGTAGCCGGCCGCGTACTCGGCATAGGCGGTGCCGTTGGCATAGCCGCCTTCCGGGCCCGACCACGGCGACGGATTGTTGATGTAGGCACGGAAGGTGAAGTCGAACCACTTCTGCGCGTCCGGGATGTCGCCCAGCGCCAGCGTCGAGATCAGCGCCATGTAGATCATGCAGGTATTGCCGTGCGAATCGAACGGGAACTGGTCGAGGCGGCCGTTGTCGCCGGCCAGGTTGCCGTACATTTCGTTGGCGCGCGCGGTCACCACGCTCAGCCAGCGCGCCTTGCGGCTGGCGTCGATGTCGCCGGCCAGCAGGTCGGCGCCCTTGACCAGCGACAGCGCGATCTGGCGCGTGGCCTGGTCCTGGTTGGCGTAGCTGGTCGGGCCGGTCGGGTTCAGCGCCGCCAGCTGGTCGCCGCGCTTCAGCGCTTCGGTCAGGAACGCCTGGTCCTTTTTGGCGCGCCACAGCAGGGCCGCCGCTTCCAGCTGGCGCGAGGCTTCGTTGATGCGGTTACGCACGTCGGTCTGCTGCGCGGCCATGGCCGCGGTCAACGGCACGGCGATCGCCACCGGCCAGCGCCCGTCGGACAGGTCGGGCAGCGCGGTCATCTGCAGCTTGACCTCGTTGGTCAGGCGGCTCAGGTAAGGCTCGAGCTCGGTCTTCTTGGCGGTGTTCCAGGTCGAGAACGCGGTGAACGACGGCGGCAGCGAACGCGGCCGGGACTTGGCCTGGATGCGTGCGCGCAGTGTCGCGTTGTCCGGAATTTCGAAGGCGGTCGACTTGCTGGTGATCGAGAACGCGCGTGCGCTCGACCAGTCGCTGGCGTTGGCGGGGCGCACGCGCCAGGTGTAGTTGCCGAGCGCCAGGGCCTTGGTCGGCAGGTACCAGTTGCGGTCGACCGTGGCTTTCACCGGCGAACCGCCGGCCAGCGTGATCTCGATTTCGTAGCTGGCCGGACCGGTCGGATGGCGTGCCCAGAAGAAGCTCGGCGGATTCTGCGCCTGCACGGTACCGTTCGACGGATTCGGCTGGACGACGAGGGGATCGGTGGACTGCGCCCAGTCGGCATGCGCACTGAACGAGCAGGTCAGAGACGCGATGGCAACCGCAATGGCGATTCCCTTCCGATGAAATGTCATGTTGATGCTCCGAGAAATATTGATTGAACTTCCAGAGGGGAGGCCTGCCGGCGGCGCGCCAGACCTTGATGCCTTGCAGTGCTTTTGAAGAGTGAAAAGCGCTATGCAGTAAGCATTTATAGTACCGCAGAAAAATTTACTTGCGGAAAACTTCCCTTAGAAATCAACGATATTTCGCTTTCCCAGCAACAATTTTTCGTACCAAAAGTTAACTTTTGGCCATGCCGTTTGCAGGCACTTAATGGCTATTTTTTGCCTTGAAAGATAGCCTGATAACTAACAGGACAAGATGGCAAGCTTGTCGGATTGGCCATGTCATTTCGGAACAGAAATGGAACTGCGCGCTTGCCGTGTTTTCATCAGGTGGTGCAACGGCCTGCGGCTTCGGCGCGCAGCTGGCGCATGCGCTTCAGATAGCGCAGGCAATAGACGGCGAACGCCAGCGGCGCGCGCTGCAGGTAACGCCGCCGTACCTGGAACTCTTCCTGGCGCGCCTTGATCTTGTTGGCCGACGACACGCTGCCGGCATGCTCGCGGAATACGGTCAGCGGGCGGTCGACGGTGGCCGGACGCGCAACCCGGCCCAGGCGCAGCCACAGGTCGACGTCCATCGCGTATTTCAGGGTCTCGTCGAACATGCCGACCCGGGCGAACACGCTGCGCCGGATGAACACGGCCGGATGCGCGACCCAGGCCCGCCCGGCGGCGAACGAGCGGTAGCTGAACGGCAGCATCGGATACGGCGGGACCAGTTCGCCATCCTTCAGCACCTGCACGGTGCCGACCACCCAGTCGACCCGTTCGCGGGCGAAGCGCTCGGCGACCGTGGCAAGCACGTCGTCGCCGGCATAGTAATCGTCGGAATGCAGGTGGGCCACGAACTCGCCGCTGGCCGCTGCGATGCCCTGGTTCATGGCACGGCTGATGCCGCCTTTGACATCGCGCAGCAGGCGCTTGCGGCCGGGGTAGGCAGCGATCATGTCCAGCGTGGCGTCGCTCGAGCCGCCATCCACGAAGATGTGTTCGACGTCGCCGCAGGTCTGGCGCTGCACCGAGGCCAGGGTATCGGCCAGGGTGGCGGCGCTGTTCCAGGTGCAGGTCACGATCGAGAACGCGGGGCGCGCGGCCATGTGTGTGCTCCTTATGCCTTGTAGACATCCACGATGCGGGGGATGGCGTTGAACACGTCCATCGGAAAGGCGTCGGGCAGCGCCACCGTCACCGGCGGCCGTCCCAACAGTTCGACCATGCGTTCGACCAGGCGCGGCATGGTCTCGGCCAGCTGCAGCTGGCCGTCGTAATACTGATAGGCCGCCAGTTCCGGCGTACCGCCGCGCGCCAGCGCCAGGCATTGCTTGCCGAGCGCCAGCGCTTCCAGGATGGTGGTGCCGCACGGCTCTTCCCACACCGACGGGATCACCAGCAGGTGGCTGCGCGCCGACATGCGGATCACCTCGTCATAAGGCTTCCAACCGAGGAATTCGATGCGCGCGCCGGCATGGCGCTTTTCCAGCTGGGCGCGCAGCGGTCCGTCGCCGACGATGCGGATGCTCGCGTGCGCGGGCAGCCAGCCCTGCACCTGCGCCAGGAATTCGCCGAAGCCCTTGCCGGCGTCGAGGCGCCCGACCAGCAGCACCTCCCCTGCCCGCACCTCGCCCGCCGGCACTGCCCGTTCCCTGAGGTAGGGATAGCGGATGAAATTGTGGATCACACATGCCTGCGACAGATCCGCGCCCGGTACCGCGCGCAGGAAAGCGCGGCGCAGGAAATCCGACACGAAGATGGTCTTGTGGCGCGCGAACGAGGTCGCCGTCTCGGAACGGTAGCGTCGCACCGCCAGGCCGGACACCGAGCGCCGCAGCGTGTTCGGGGTCGGGTGGATGCAGGCGGCGCAGTCGCGCGCGTCGAGCGCCGTGCACACGTGATCTTCCTTGAAGCGCAGGTGGATCACGCACTCGCTGCCCTGGTCGTGGCGCGTCTGCACGAAATTGATATCGTCCGGCACGTAGCGCCCCGCCATCGGCAAGTGGCCGTGGTAGTGCACCACGTCGTAGCGGTCGGCATGGCGCAGCAGCGCACGGGCGATGCTGCGCGCGAACCAGGGCCGCTTGATCGGGTTGAAGAAGCCCAGTTGCGACTCCTTCCAGCCCGGCCGAGAGAAATTGAACCCAGGCAGCAAACGCCCCTGGAACCCGATCTCCTGTGCGCCGCCGGGGTGGAAGCGGTCGCTGCGCCCCATGATGTCGACCTCGTGGCCGCATTCCAGCAGCGCGTTCGACAAGGTCACCACATGCTTGCCCAGGCCGCCGATCTGGGTGCCCGGCAAGTCCTCCGAAACCATCAGAATCTTCAAGCTGCCTTCCTCATCGAAAACAGATTCTTGACACGGGCCCAGGCGCTGTCCTTGTCGTCCTTGTCGATCACGCACAGGCCGCCGTAGACCAGCAGCGCGCCGCAGGTGAGCAGCACCAGCAGCGCCAGGTCGAGCGGGCCGCGGTCGAACACGCGGTTGCCGGCATGCGCCGCCAGCGCCACCAGGCCGACGCCGGCTGCGCTCGGCAAATAGGCGCGGCGCGCCAGCTCGCCCAGGCGCGCCGGCACGGTACGGCCGTGGACCGCGGCCAGGAAAGCGGCGGTGAGCAGGACCGATGCCAGCAAGTGGCCCCAGGCCGCGCCATCGATGCCCCAGCCTGCAACGCCAAGATACACGACCAGCAGCCCGAACGCCGCACGCGCGAGCGCGAACATGCCGGAATAACGCGGATGGCCCATGCCGTCGTTGACCAGGGACGGCAGGCTGGTCAGGGAGTCGATGAACTGCGACAGGGCCATCACGGCCAGCACCATCTGCCCGGCGCGCGCAAAAGCCGGGTCCATCCAGTAATACAGGATCTGGTAGGCGAACACCGCCACCAGCACCAGCGCCGAGGCGTTGATGAACACGACATAGCGGCTGGCCTTCAGGTACAGCCGGTTCAGGCGCTCCAGCTCGCCGCGCGCGGCCAGCGCACTGGCGGCCGGGAAGAACACGCCGGACAGGCGGTAGCTCAGGCTCAGCACGCGGTTGGCCAGCGTCGACGCCACCGTGAAATAGGCCAGCCCGGTGACGCCCACCAGCGCGCCAATGATCAATTTATCGGCATACGCATACGACAGCGTGGCGAAGCGGCTGAGGAAGGCATACGCCGAAAAGCCCAGCAGTTCGCGGCGCAGCACGGCCCCCGGCGCACGCCAGGCCAGGCCGGGCAGCAGCCGGCGGATCCAGCGCCACAGGATCAGGCAATTGACGGCGCTGGCGGCGACACGCAGCAGGATCACGTCGAACAGGCCGTGGCCCAGCATCAGCACCGCCACCGTCAGCAGCGGCACACCGGTGCCGAACAGCATCTCGATGCGGCCGGCGATGTCGTAGCGCATCAATGATTGCGGCACGCTCTGCAGGTAGCTCTGCAATTGCCCGAGGAAGAAGCCGAGCGCCGCCAGCCGCAGCGTGGCCACGGCCTCCCCCGCCAGCGCCGCCGGCACCGTGAACACGTCGGTGACCAGCACGTGCGCGCCGAAGAACAGGCCGAGGCCGCCCGCCAGGCCGAGCAGCGCATACACGCCCAGGCCGAAGCACACGGTTTCGCTGATACGATCCTGGTCGCGCCGCGCGTAAAAGCCGGCGATGTACTTGACCGAACCGGCGGTGACGTTGATGTCGATCACGGCGAAGTAGCCGACGATGGCGGTCACCAGCGAATACAGGCCGTAACCGGCGTCACCCAGGCCGCGCACCACCAGCGGCACCGTGCCCAGCGCCACGATGGCCGGAACCAGCGCGCCCAGCAGGTTGGCGGCAGCATTGCGGACGAGGCTCAGGTTCATGCGGGCGTCATGGGTGATTCAGGCAGGCTCATGCGGGCCGGCGCGCGGCGTCCGCGGTGCGGGCCGCAGGCGCCGGCGAAGGGGCCGGCGTCGGCGTCGGTACTGGTGTCGGCGCATCGATACGCCGACGCAGCGTGCCCGCCGGCGACACCTGTACCGGCAAGCCGGCCGTACGCGGACGCCACACGGCCATCGCCACATAGGGCAGCGCCATGCAGATCGCCAGCATCTGGGTGGTGCGCACCTGCGGGAACGGTGTGCCGATCAGCAGGTCGGGCAGCATGAAAGCCAGCCCGGCCGCGCCGGCAGTCGCCAGGCCCAGCAACCCGGGCGGCAGCGTGCGCAGCGCGTGGCGTGCGAGCACGCAGAAGGCCCACAGGGTGCCGCCCAGCAGGACCAGGCCCGGCAGCCCGGCCTTCAGCGCAACGTGCAGCACGCCGCTGTGCAGGAACAGGCCGGCATCCTGTCCGGTTTGCCAGGAAATGTGCTGGTAGCCGCTGTAACGGCCCCAGCTGCCGATGCCGGTGAACAGGTGCGAAAAGAAATCGCCGAGCGCCAGCTTCAGTTCGAGCACGCGCTCGCTCTCGGCGCCGAAGCGGCGCGATTCCATGTCGTAGAACAAGCCCGCCAGGCCGCTGCCCGCCCCCTTGGTCTGGCCGAGACGTTTGAGTGCGGCGAACAGCAGGCCGAAGCCGACCAGCGGCATGCCCACTGCCATCAGGTGCAGGCGGCGCTTGAGCGGAAAGCGCATCATCACGACCAGGAAGGCCAGCAGGAAGCCGATCCAGGCGCTGCGGCGGTAGGACAGCACGATGCAGGCCGCGGTCGCGCCCAGCGTGGCCCAGTCGGCCAGGGTCCAGAACCAGGCGCGCTTTTCCCTGGCCACCTGAAAGAGGTTGACGGCCGCGATCGCGAATGCAACCGTGCACAGCAGGCTGTCGTTGATGTCGAAGAAGGTCAGCTTGATCTTGATCTCGTTCATGTTCGCATAGACATTGTTCGGGTCGCCGCCGAACGCAGCCCAGCGTCCCAGCCCGAACAGTGCACGGCCGAGTCCGGCGAGCAGGATGAAGCGCGACAGCTCGACCGCATCCTCGCGGGTGCGGAAGGACAGCAGCAGCAGCGACACCAGCGGCGCCATCCAGACGATGTTGGAAAAGCCGGACGGCGCCAGCGCATCGGCCAGCGTGACGTTGGAAAACAGCGCAGCCGCTACATGCGCGCCCAGCAGCAGCGCCCAGCCCAGGAACCAGGGGCGCAGGTTGCACGGCGGCGCCGGATAGCGCTGGAAGCTCGCCGAGACGCGCGCGCAGATCCAAGCGCCGAGCATGCACCACAGCAGCAGCGGGAAGAACAGCATGCCCGAACCGCGGCTGTAGATGCCGGGCGAGCTCATCGTCGCCAGCGAGCCATAACTGGTGGAGTTACTGAAGAAGAAGACGGCCAGGTAGACGTAGGCCAGGTAGCGTGGCCGCACCATGCCGACACCGATGCCGATCACCGCCAGCACCGCCAGCAGCGCCACGACGACGAAGGGCAGCGAGGTGTACAGGACCAGGAGGAAGTTTTGCATCGCGGCTCAACCGTGGTGAGGTGCCATGGTCGCCGCGCCCAGCAGGCGGGTACGGTCGCGCGGGGCCAGTGCATCGAGCATCTGCCTGACGAAGCGTTCCTGGACCCGGTAGGCGCCGGCATCGTCGGCGCCGATGGTCGACACGCGCACCAGCATGCCGTCCGGGATCTTGCCGGTGAGGCCGTACACGAAGCGCTGGTATTTTTGGCCCAGGCCCGACATCACCGCCCTGTCGCCGATCGTCACCCAGTAGGTGATCGGTTCGTTACGCGCATTCAGGCGCGCCACCAGGCGCTTGACCGGCACGTCGCCGAAGGGCGTGCTCAGCTGGCCGCGCTGTTCCTTGACCATCTCGAAGCCCTGCGCCACGTAGCAGACTTCGGGCAGGTGCAGCTGCAGCTGCTTGCTCTGGTCGCCGCCGTAGGCGATCGACAGCATCACGCGCTGGCCGGCGTCGTTGACGTAGGTGCGGCCCAGGGTCTGGTCGTACAGCGCCGCGATCAGTTCCTTCTGCGTCTCGTCCGGCTTGAGCGGCACCACGCTGTCGTCGACCACCCAGTTGCCGAAGCGCTTGGGCACCATCTGTTCCAGGCTGAAGCTGTCCTGGGAGGCTGCCAGCTTGCGCGTCGGCGTCAGCGCGCCGGTCAGGGCCGAGGTGGCGGCCATGGCCAGACCGAGCACGGCACTGGCGAGGAGCTTGCGGTTCATGCGGCCTCCCCGGCGTGCGGCGGATGACGGCGCCGGATCCACCATTGCAGCGTGCTGTCGATCGACAGGATCAGGACTAGCGCGGTGATGAACAGCACCATGCCGGCAAAGCCGTGCAGGAAACCCTGCCCGGCCGCATCGCCGAAGTAATAGGTGATCAGGGTCAGCACGATCACCCGGATCACGTTGGCCGAGAACGAGATCGGCACGATGAAGATCGCCAGGCCGATGTTGCGGAAGGCCGATGGGTGGCGCATCAGGTTCAGGTAGAACAGGCCGAGCGCTTCCAGCGTAAGCAGGGTCTGCAGCCCGGCGCAGGCATCGGCCACCAGCAGCTGGTACTGACCCATCTGCAGGATCACGCCGGAGCGGCTGATCGGGTAGCCGAAGGCAAACAGGATGTGCTCGGTGGCCCAGGACACCGCCATCTTCATCGGCATCGTCACGGCGGCCACGAATTCGGCCGGCAGCGGCACCATGAACAGCATGAAGAAGAACGGGAACCACAGCACGCGCAGGGCCGGCGCGCCGCGCTTGACCAGCAGCACCGCCGCCATCACCAGGATGATCGACGCGATCTCCAGCATCAGGATCTTTTGCGAGCGGCCGAGCAGGTAGCAGGCCAGGCCCAGGACCAGCACCGGCCAGCCGGTCCAGCTGGCGCGCGGCGGCGTGGTGGCGGCCAGCACCTCGTGCCATTTGCGGTAGATCAGCCACAGCGCCAGTCCATAGATGATCGGACCATGGCCCTGCTCTTCGCTGACCCAGGCGCCGGTGAACAGGTCGTAGAAGGTCGGTGCGAACAGCAGCGCCAGCCCGGCCAGCACCGGCCACCACTCGGGCAGCTCGGCGCGCAGGCCGCGCAGGTCCACCGTGTGCTGCAGCGGCCCGTGCCGGATGCCGGTGTCCATCTCAGAACTCCATCATCACCGAGCCGAGCACGTCACAGCCGGCATCGAGCAATTGCTCGGCGGCGCGGCCGATGTGCGCGATCCGGGTGTGATGCTTGCGCGTGACCAGCAGCACCCCGCCGGCGCGGCTGGCCACCGCGACCGCATCCACGCCGACCTGGAACGGCGGCACGTCGTACAGCACGACGTCGTAGCGGCTCTCGAGCTGGGTGTTGAGGTGGCGGAAGCCGTCGCGCGCCAGCAGTTCCTGCGGATTCGGCGGCAGCGTCCCGGCCGGCATGACCGACAGATCGACAAAGGCCGGCACACGCGCAATGACGTCGAGGTCGGCACGGCCTGCCAGCAAGTCGGACAGGCCCTGACGCGGCTTGATTGCGAACGCTTCCTGCTGGCGCGGCGCGCGCAGGTTGGCGTCGACCAGCAGGGTCTGCTCGCCGAGCTGCGAGAACACCACCGCGAGATTGGCGGCGAACAGTGCGGCGCCGTCGTCCTGCTCGACGCCGACGATGGCCAGCGCGCGGCGGCCGCGCGCGAACCAGCGCAGCATCAGCTGGCTGCGGATCGCGCGCAGCGACTCGACCTGCGGCGAAAACGGCTCGTAGGCGGCGACCAGCCTGGGTGACAGCCCGGCCTGCCCACGCTGCAGGTAGGGGTAGGCAAACTGCCGTGCCAGCACCTGCTGGATGTCGTCCTCGCTGACCAGGCCGAGCCGCACCGCCGCCTCGCCGAAGCGGATCCCGGTTTCCTTCTGCATGCGCAGCACGCGTTCGGCATCTTCCGTGCTCAGCTTGCCCGCATCGAGCAGCAATGCGCCCATGCTCGAATCGAAGCCGTGGTCGGCGTTCTGGCCGGCCGGGACGGTGTTGAGTATCGGTGAATTCATGGCAGGTCCCTGATGAGGCATGGTAGTCGGGCGTGCATCCGGTTCAGTTGAGGCGCAGCAGGCGGCGCGGTGCCATCAGCGCGCGGATGCCGGCGCCGCGGCCACGCGCCGGCTTCCATTCGACGGTACCGAGCACCGGGATACCGAGCATGTCCTTCACGTCGCTGGCCGAGCGCACCGGGCGGTTGAGCAGTTCCAGCAGCAGGGCGATGCCGACCCCGAGAATGGTGCCGAGCAGGATGGCGACCAGCGAATTGAGCAGCATGCGCGGGCCGGCCGGTTCGGTCGGCGCCACCGCCGGGTTCAGCACGGCGATGTCGGACTGTTCGGACTGGGCCTCGATGCGGGTCTGCGAGAAGCGCTGCGAGGCGGCGTCGAAGGCGCGCTGGGCGCTGTCGAGGTCCTTCAGCAACACGCCGAGCTCGTCGCGCGCGCGGTTCAGTTCCAGCACCCTGGCTTTTTGCTGGGCCACGGCGTTGCGCAGCTCGGTTTCGCGCTGGCGCAGCACCTGGGCGTTGGCGCCGACGCTGCGCGACACCGTGCCCATGGCGGCCGCCAGCTCGCCGCGCACCTTGTCGAGCTCGGCCTTGGCAGCCAGGTATTGCGGGTGGTTGCTGCCGTAGCGCTGCGACGTATCGGCGAACTTGCCTTCGGCCACGGCCAGGTTGGCGCGCATGGTCTGGATCAGCGCATTGTTAGCGACGTCGGGCGAGCTCAACGCCGAGCCGGCCGCAGCCTGACGTGAATTGCCTTCCATGGCCGCGGTCTGGGCCGCCACCAGCTGCGCCGACAGGTCGTTCAGGCGCGACAGCTCGACGTCGACCCGGTTGTTGTCGAGGCTGACGATGCCCTTTTCCTGCTGGTACTTGGACAGGCGCGCCTGGGCCGCCTCGACGTTGTCGCGCAGTTGCTTGGTCTGCTCGTTGAAATAGGTCGACGCTTTTTTGGCCGGCTCGGTCTTGAGCTGGACCGTGATCTTCTGGTACTCGTCGGCGAAGGCGTTCGCGACCGCCGCGGCGAACTGCGGGTCGGCGCCCTTGAAGCTGATCTCGACCACGGATGACTCGCGCGCCGGCACGATCTCGAGCTTTTTCAGCAGCAGGTCGGCCAGCCAGTCGCGCACCGAACCCCTGCCCTCGTTCGCCTCGTTGAACTGCTGTACCACGGCCGGGCTGCTGGCCAGGCGCAGCGCATCGACCACGCGCAGCGCCACGTTCTTGCTGCTGATGATGTCGATCTGGGTGGCCATGTAGCCCGGCAGCAGCTGGCCCGGCATGGTCAGCCCGGTCAGCGGATCCACCCCCTTGTAGTTCAACAGGACCGATGCGGTCGCCTTGTAGGTTTTCGACTGGACCAGGCTGAAGCCGAGGGCCAGCGCGACCGTCACCAGCAGGGTCGTCAGGATGATCTTCTTCCGCGCGAGCAAGATCAGCAGAAATTGATGGACGTTCATGTCGAACCTTTTGCTTTTACTTGTAAAACCTGTGACTCGGAAACCGCTCAGAACCAGCTTTCCTGAACCGTGATGACATCGTCGATCTGCACCAGGTCGTTGCCCTTGACCTCGATCGTGCGTGGCACGCCGGACGCATCGCGGCGCGTGATCTGCAGGCCGCGCTCGGTGCCGCGCATGGTCAGCCCGCCGCCGGCCGACAGGGCTTGCTGCACGGTCATCGCCCGCTCGATGCGGAACGGCCCGGGCCGCTGCACCTCGCCCGTGATGTAGGCCCGCGGCGCACGCTCCACGAAGATGATGTCGCCGCCGGCGACCTCATAATCGCGGTTCAGCTCGCCCTTGCGCACCATGTCGACCACGTCGATGGTCTCGCGCGTGGTCTGGCCCTGGCGCGTGCGCACCAGGCTGACCATGTCGCCGCCCTCGGGGCCGATGCCGCCGGCCAGCGCCAGCAGGTCGAGCACCTTGCGCGGCCCGTCCACCGGATAGCGGCCCGGACGGTTGACCTGACCCAGCACCGATACCTGCTGGCTGGCCAGCGTGGTGATCAGGAGGTTGACCTGCGCCTTTTTCAGGTAGCCGCCCTTTTCCAGTAGGCCGCCGATCTTTTTCTCCGCCTGCTGCGTGCTCAGGCCGCCGACCTGCACTTCGCCCAGCAGCGGAAAGGTCAGCGTGCCGCTTTCCGAGACCCGGGTTTCGATCGCCAGGTCGGGACTGCCGTAGACGGTGGCCTTGACCACGTCGCCCGGCCCCAGCAGTACTTCGGCGGCGCCCGCCAGGCCCGCCGCCAGCGCCAGCACCGTTGCGATCATCCAGTGTAGTAGCCGTTTCATGATCACTCCTTCTTGTTCATCAATATGCAGGGAGATTATTTGAGCCCGGCGACACCGCGGTCGAGCGCGGCCTTGTCGGTGCCGCCGGCGTTGTCGGCCGTCCCCGGAGCCGTGGCGCTCGCCGGCACGGCGGCCGCCTCGGCGCCCGGCTCGCCGCCGGTAGCGGCAGCCGGCCCGGACGCCGCGGCCGGCAAGGCACCCGGCTTCGGGTCCGGCATCATGGTCTTGTTCAGGTACTCGATCCTGGCGCCGCCGCGCAGGCGCTGCAGTTCTGCGGCTGCCAGTTCCTGGTTCTTCTTCTTAATCAGGAATTGCTCGATCTGCGGCGCGGCGACCTGCAGCGTGACCGGCGCGTCCTTGACCTCGGCCACCGACACGAACATCGCGCGCGGTCCTTCTTTAACGACAAACAATTGACCCTTCGGCATACCGAGCAGCTTTTCCGACAGCTTCGGCGGCACGTCGGCGGTCGAGCGCGTGACCTGGGTGCGGCCGTACTTGATCTTGTGCGCGTCCAGCCATACCGCGACTTCCTCCAGCGACTTGGCACTGTCGGCCGCCGCACGCGCTTCGGGCGTCAGGTCGGCTGCGCCGATCACCAGTTCGTTCATGCTGAACTGCTTGCGGTTCGAAAAGAATTCGGGATGCTTGTTGAAATACGCTTCGACCTCGTCCGGCGTCGGACGTGCGACGTTACCGATGCGTTTTTGCAGATAGGCCTGGGCGACGATCAGGGCGCGCGCCCGGTCGATTGCCTGCATCACTTTCGGATCGCGGTCCAGGTTTTCCTTGGCCGCCGCGTCCTGCAGCAGCTGGCGGTCGATCAGTACCTGCAGCAGCTGCTTGCTGGCGGTGTCCTGCTGGCCGGCCGTTACGTTGGCGCGCTGCAGTTCCTCGTTAAGCTGCAGCACGGTGACTTCTTCGCCGTTGACGCTCGCCAGCGCCTGGCCGGGCTTCTTTTCCTTTGCCTTGTCGCCGCAGCCGCCCAGCGCCGCCACGACCAGGACCAGTGCGCCGCACAGCGCGCTTTTCGACATAGAAAGGGAAGATGTCTTCATCGTTGCAGTCTGTAATGAGTTAAGCATCGGAGTGGAACGTGGGTCCGGCCCTTGCGCGGAACGGTTCAGGCCGCCGCGCGCTTGTCGCCGGCGCCAAGCGCGAGAAAGGCGTCGTAGGCGCGCCGCAAGCCTTCCGGCAGCGGCGTGCTGGCCTGCCAGCCGAGGCGCTTCAGCCTGGACACGTCGAGCAGCTTGCGCGGTGTGCCGTCGGGCTTGCTGGTATCGAAGCGGATGCGGCCGCGGTAACCGACCACCTCGCCCACCAGGCGCGCCAGGTCGGCGATGGTGACGTCCTGGCCGGTGCCGACGTTGATGTGCGAATGCATCGGGTGGGTGTGCGCGGCATAGGTGGCGCGGTCGAGCTGCATCACATGGACGCAGGCCGCGGCCATGTCGTCGACGTAAAGGAATTCGCGCATCGGCCTGCCGCTGCCCCAGATCACGACTTCGGGCGCATTGCCGAGCCTGGCTTCGTGGAAGCGTCGCATCAGGGCCGGGATCACGTGGCTGTTTTCCGGGTGGTAGTTGTCGCCGGGACCGTACAGGTTGGTCGGCATCACGCTGCGGTAGTCGGTGCCGTACTGGCGGTTATAGCTTTCGCACAGCTTGATGCCGGCAATTTTCGCCATGGCATAGGGTTCGTTGGTCGGCTCCAGCGCACCGCTCATCAGGTCGTCTTCCCGGATCGGCTGCGTCGCCAGGCGCGGGTAGATGCAGGACGAGCCGAGGAACAGCAGCTTGCTCACCCCGTTGCGCCAGGCCTCGTGCACGACGTTCACTTCAACCATCATGTTGTCGTAGATGAACTCCGCCGGATAGCTGTTGTTGGCGTGGATGCCGCCGACCTTGGCCGCGGCCAGGTAGACCTGGTCGATGCGCTCGCTGCGGAAGAAGTCGCGCACCTGGGCCTGGTCGGTGAGTTCCAGCTCATGGTGGCTGCGCGTGACGATGTTGGTGTGGCCTCGCGCCTGCAGGGTGCGCACGATGGCCGAGCCGACCAGCCCGCGATGGCCGGCGACATAGATGCGGGGCTGAATATCCACGGTTTACTCCAGTGAAAGTGCAAGGTCGTAACCATGCGAGGCCAGCAGCTTGTGGCGGCGCGCCGTGTCGAGGTCGCATGCCACCATTTCCTGGACCATCGCTTCGAAGCTGATGCGGGGTTCCCAGCCCAGGCGGTGGCGCGCCTTGCCCGGGTCACCCAGCAGCGTATCGACTTCCGTCGGCCGGAAGTATTGCGGGTCGATCGCGACGATTGCTTGGCCTGGCACAACCCCGGGCGCTTTATCGCCGCGCACCGCCGCCGCGATGCCGCATTCGCGCACGCCCTCGCCCTGCCAGGCGATGTCGATGCCGAGCTCGCGTGCGGCCAGTTCGACGAAGGCGCGCACCGAATGCTGGCGCCCGGTCGCGATCACGTAATCCTCGGGCGTGTCCTGCTGCAGCATCAGCCATTGCATCTCGACGTAGTCGCGTGCATGGCCCCAGTCGCGCAGCGCATCCAAGTTGCCGAGGAACAGTTGCTCCTCGAGCCCTTGAGCGATATTGGCAAGGCCGCGCGTGATCTTGCGCGTGACGAAGGTCTCGCCCCGGCGCGGCGATTCGTGGTTGAACAGGATGCCGTTGCAGGCATACATGCCATAGGCTTCGCGGTAATTGACGGTGATCCAGTAGGCGTACAGCTTGGCCACCGCATACGGGCTGCGCGGATAGAACGGCGTGGTTTCACTTTGCGGCGTCTCGCGCACCAGGCCGTACAGCTCGGACGTCGAGGCCTGGTAGAAGCGCGTTTTGCGCTCCAGGCCGAGGAAGCGGATCGCTTCCAGCAGGCGCAGGGTGCCGAGCCCATCGACGTCGGCGGTGTACTCGGGCGACTCGAAGTACACCGCCACGTGGCTCATCGCGCCCAGGTTGTAGACCTCGTCCGGCTCGACCTGGCACAGGATGCGGTTCAGGTTCGAGGTGTCGGACAGATCGCCATAGTGCAGGACAAAATGCTGGTCCGCGACGTGCGGGTCCTGGTAGATATGGTCGATGCGCCCGGTGTTGAACAGCGAGGCGCGCCGCTTGATCCCGTGCACCTCGTAACCCTTCGCCAGCAGCAGCTCGGCCAGGTAGGAACCATCCTGTCCGGTCACGCCCGTGATCAGCGCTTTTTTCATGTGATTGGCTTCCCAAGGGCGGCCACACGGACCAGCCCTTAAATATTGCAATCCCGGCAAAAAATTCTACGCAGCCCAACCGCCATCGCAAGCGCCGATCCGATTGAACCGCACCCTTTAAGTCGACTTTAAGTGACGCTAACTTCAATCAATTTTTAGGAAAACACTCCTAAAAGGCATTTTCCCTGCTGAGCACGACCTTGACCGTTCTGAGAATGATCCACAGGTCGAGCCATACCGACCAGTTGCGCAAATAGTCGAGGTCGTACTGGATGCGTGCTTCCATTTTGTCCAGCGTGGCCGTTTCGCCACGCAAGCCATTGACCTGCGCCCAACCGGTGATGCCCGGCTTGACCTTATGGCGCAGCATGTAGCCCTTGATCAGCTTGCGGTACTGCTCGTTATGCGCTACCGCATGCGGACGCGGCCCGACAATGCTCATGCGACCTTGTAATACGTTAATAAATTGCGGCAGCTCATCAAGCGAGCTGCGTCGCAGGAAGGCGCCGACGCGCGTCACCCGGCCGTCGTGGCGGCTGGCCTGTACCACGGCGGCGCCGTTTTCCATCACCTTCATCGAGCGGAACTTGTAGACGATGATTTCTTCGCCATACAAGCCGTAGCGGCGCTGGCGGAAGATGACCGGCCCCGGCGAACTCATCTTGACGGCAACGGCAATCGCCAGCATCAGCGGCGCCAGCAGCAGCAGGATGACGCCCGCCAGCACGATGTCGGAAGCGCGCTTGACGGTGCCGTTCAAGCCCATGAAGGGGCTTTCGCGGATGGCGATGACCGGCATGCCGCCGACGTTGTCGAAGCGCGCCTGCATCAGGTCGAAGATGTACACGTCGGGCAGGAAATACACCGAGGCCGTGGTGTCCTGCAGCTCGTCGATCAGCTTGCGGACGCGCGGCTGGGCCGACAGCGGCTGACTGATGAAGATCATCTTGATGCCGTGCTCGCGCACGTAGGGCACCAGGTCGGCGGTCTTGCCCAGCACCGGGTGGCGCAGCCGGGGCGGATGGCGGTCGTCGGTGCGGTCGTCGAAGAAGCCGCGCACCGCCATGAACAGATTCGGATGCTGGTCGCAGATGCCGGCGAACTTCAGGCCGACGTCGTTGGCGCCGATCACCACCACCGAACGCACCTCCTTGCTGCGCGCGGGGCTGTGCACCAGGCGCGCGGCGATGTGGCTGACCAGCAGGATCAGCGGCGTGGCGATGAACCAGGCCAGCACCACGCGCTCGTTGAAATAGTAGCGCAGGCCGCTCGACGAGCCGAGGAACAGCAGCACGGCGATGGTCACGCACCAGCCGAACAGGGTATCGCGCGCATACGCCCACATGCGTCCGCCGCGCCAGGTGCGGTAGGGATCGATGTGCTGGTACACGGCCGACGAGATGAAGAAGGCCAGCACCATCAGCACCAGCAGGTAGCCCGAGAACGGCTCGTGGAACCACATCGCTGCCAGGTACAGCGTCCCCATGATGATCAGGGGATCGAGGACGCGCTGGAAGAACGAGATCAGCGGTATGTCATTGACGGTCATGGGCAAAACTCAGAACTGCGCACTGGCCGACAGCGTCATGCTGTTCGACTTGAAGCTGCTGGTGCCGAGGGCGGCCGAGCCGCTGCGCGCCTGGCGTGCCACCCCGGCCGAGACCTGCACGGTCGGCCGCGGCGACCAGGTCGCGCGCAGGCTGGCGGTGCGGATCGAGTCGCGCAGCGCATCGCCCAGGGCGGCCGGCAGCGTGCCACCCTCGCGCGCGTTGTAGTTGCGGCGCTCGGCGACGAGGTCGGCATTGACGCTGATCTTGGCCGTCGCATCCCATTGGACCCCGGCGCTGGCCCCCTTGTTCAGCGTGTAGCTGACCACCGTGCTTTCCAGCGGGGCGAAGTCGCGCCAGACGGCGGCGTTCCAGGTCAGCTTGCCGCGCGGCTGCCAGGTTGCCTTGACCTTGCCGGCCACGCCGCTGGTGGTGCCGGCGCCGAACGAGGGCTGCTTGCGCCGCGTGTGGCCGACCAGGGCGTCGACGCCGGTGGCGCCGGTGGCGTTCCACTTCACGCGCAGCTTCAGTTCGTCCTGGGTGAAGTTGTCGTTGACGGTGAACGGCCCGACCGGACGCGGAAACGGGTATTTGCCCTTGACCCGGCGCGCCACCAGGCCGACCGTGCTGTCGCTGCGCGCCAGGTAGTCGAGTTCGAGCTCGGACGCGTCTTCGGTGCGGTTGTTGAAACGCTGGCTGGCCAGGTCGTATTCATATTTGTCGCGCTGGAAGCCCGCGCGCGCCGCCCAGGCCGCGTGGAAGCGCCAGGTGCCTTCGAGGTAAGTGCTGCGGCTCTTGCGCAGGTTGCGTTCGCTGCTCAGGAAATCGGTGTACGGCGCCAGCACCTGCTGATAGGAGGCGCCGGCCTTGCCCTGCAAACGCCTGCCGAGCTGCCAGTACCAGTCCGCGCGCAGGTCCTTGCCGTCGTAGTCGAGCTGGCGGAAATGGTCGAAATCGGTCTTCGACAGCTTGGCCACGGCGGCGATGCGCTGGCGGCCGTAGGTCTTGTCGAAGGCCAGGCCGGCCTCGCGCGTCCACCAGGAATCGGCGCGCGTGTTGTCGAAGCCGGGATTGCCGTCGGGCACCCGCAGCAGGTTGTCGTCGTGGCCGTAGGCCAGGCTGCCGATCGCGTGCAGCGCATCGCTCGGCCGCGCAAACGCCGGGGGCGCCGCCGGCAGGGCGACGGCAAAGCAGACCAGCAAGGCAAGCGGACGTGCGCGCGGATTCGACATGGTGACCCATCCGGTGAAGTGGAAGACGCCGCCGGCACGGAGACCGTCCGGCCGGCATCTTCCGCTTCCGGGACGGGTCCTACCAGTACGACCAGTTGCCGGTCATGACCACCCAGACGCCCAGCAGGCCGTTGGTCACGGCATGCGCCAGGATCGGCGACCACAGCTGCCGATGGCGCATGTACAGCAAGCTGTACGCCGCGCCCGCGACAATGCCGGCCAGCCAAAGGTTATGCTCGAACCCGAACAGCAGTACGGTGATAACGAAGCTTTTGAGGCCGAGTTGAGATGGCTCAACTGTTTCGAAGTCGGGACGGACGATCCAGCGCATGAAAAACGAGCGCCAGAACAACTCTTCCATCACGGGCACGACCAGCGCGGCGCCGGCGATGCGGATCGCTACCAGCAGCCAGTCGATCCGGCCGGCATCGCGCGGGTCGAAGCCGGATGCGGACCCGACGATCATCCAGTCCGCATTCAAGCTGACCCACAACACCAGCACGCCGACCCCGACCGCGAGCGCGGCCGCAATGGCTGCCGGCGCCAGGCGGAAAGGCCGGAGCTCGCGGTAATGGCGCCAGAACAGCGCCAGCAGCACGGCGACCAGGCCGATCTTGAGCGGATACAGCCAGCGCAGCGGCCCGGGCGCCACGCCGAGGCGCTCGAGCACGTCGCCGATGACGATGAACACCATGTAGGCCGCGAACGGCAGGATGCGCAGCCAGGCTGCGCGGTTGAAGATCGGCGCATCGGCGGGAGCGGCCTGTGCCACGGGCGTGGCGTAGCGGTCGTCGTGCTCGGTCATGGGTCTCCGTCGGTGGGGTTATTCGCCGCGGGCGCGCGCTTCCAGGCGTTCCCAGCGTTCCAGGGCGTCGAGCAGCAGTTCCTCGATCTCGGCATTGCGCGCATTGATGCGGCGCGCGTCGGCCGGATTGGTCTTGTAGAAATCCGGGCCGCTCAGCATCGCCGCGATCGCCGACTGCTCGTCTTCCAGGCTGGCAATCAGCTGGGGCAATTCGTCCAGCTCGCGCTGCTCCTTGTAGCTCAGCTTGACCTTCTTGACGGGCGCAGCCGCTGCCGGCGCCGCGGCGTCAGCCGCCTTGGCCGGGGCCGCCGCTGCAGCCGGGCTGGACTTGGCCGACTGCGCCGGCGCACTGGACTTCACGCGCTCCCAGTCGCTGAAGCCGCCGACGTATTCGCGCCACACGCCCTGCCCTTCGGACACGATCACCTCGGTCACCACGTTGTCGAGGAAAGTGCGGTCGTGGCTGACCAGGAACACGGTGCCCGGGTACTCGGTCAGCAGTTCTTCGAGCAGTTCCAGGGTCTCGATGTCGAGGTCGTTGGTCGGTTCGTCCAGCACCAGGCAGTTGGCCGGCTTGGCGAACAGGCGCGCCAGCAACAGGCGGTTGCGCTCGCCGCCGGACAGCGATTTGACCGGCGAACGCGCGCGCTCCGGCGCGAACAGGAAGTCGCCCAGGTAGCTCATCACGTGCTTGCGCTGGCCGTTGACCTCGACCCAGTCGCTGCCCGGCGCGATGGTATCGGCCAGTGTTGCTTCCTCGTTGAGCTGGGTGCGCATCTGGTCGAAGTAGGCCACGTTCAGCTTGGTGCCCAGCTTGACCTTGCCGGCATCGGCGGTTTCCTCACCCAGGATAATCTTCAGCAAGGTGGTCTTGCCGGCACCGTTCGGGCCGATCAGGCCGACCTTGTCGCCGCGCAGCACGGTACCGGTGAAGTCCGTGATGATGACTTTGTCGCCATAGCGCTTGGACACGTTTTCCAGTTCCGCCACGATCTTGCCGGAGCGCTCGCCGGCGCCGACGTCGAGCCGTACCTGGCCCTGCTGGTCGCGGCGCGCGGCGCGCTGCAGGCGCAGGGCTTCCAGGCGGCGCACGCGGCCTTCGTCGCGGGTACGGCGCGCCTGCACGCCCTTGCGGATCCAGACCTCTTCCTGGGCCAGCACCTTGTCGAACTTGGCGTTCTCGACTTCTTCGTTGGCCAGCAGTTCGGCCTTGCGCTCCTGGTACTTGGTGAAATTGCCCGGGAAGGACAGCAGCTTGCCGCGGTCGAGTTCGACGATGCGCGTGGTGACGTTGTCCAGGAAGCGGCGGTCGTGGGTGATGAACAGCACCGAGCCGCGGAATTCGCGCAGCAGGCCTTCGAGCCACAGGATCGACTGGAAATCCAGGTGGTTGGTCGGCTCGTCCAGCAGCAGCACGTCCGGCGCCGACACCAGCGCCACCGCCAGCGCCACGCGCTTCTGCATCCCGCCCGACAGCGTCTTCATCTGCGCATCGCCGTTCAGGCCCAGGCGGCCGAGCGTGGTCTCCACCTTGTTGCCGAGGTTCCAGGCATCGGTGGCGTCGAGCTTGACCTGCAGCTCGTGCATGCGTTCCATCAGCGCATCGTCGTTGCCCTGGCCGAACTGGCCGGTCAGCGCCTCGTACTCGGCCAGCATGGCCTGCTGATCGCCCATGCCCCCGGCGACGGCATCGAACACGGTCGATTCCGGATCGAAGTGCGGTTCCTGCTCGACATAGGCGATCTTGAGGCCCTGCTGTTGTACCAGCAGACCGTCGTCGAGCCTGGAACGTCCGGAGATCACTTTCAGCAGCGACGACTTGCCGGTGCCGTTGCGGCCGATGAGACCGACGCGTTCGCCGGTTTCCAGGGAAAAGTCGGCGTGGTCGAGCAGCGCGACGTGGCCAAAGGCCAATTGAGCGGAAGAAAGTGAGATGACAGCCATGATCGTGAGCGGGACCGCGGCGCCAGGGACGGACGCGATCGGAAGCAGTGTTAAAACGCGCATTGTACCGACTGACGGGCCATCCGGAACGGGAATCGGCCGGCGCAAGCCATCGCTGCGGTAAAAAGAGGAGAAGTGACGCGGGGAAGTGGTGTCGCCAGCAGGAATCGAACCTGCATCTAAGTCTTAGGAGGACCTTGTACTATCCATTGTACTATGGCGACACACGCGGTCAGCTATTCTACCTGACAGACGGCGCGGCCACAATCTCGCCGTCACCCTCCCCGCCTCCTGCCCCCCTCGCACGTTATTGCATCGATTCCACTATTCAAATTCGTAATACCCGATTTTGCCCGCTCATATTGGCATGCCTTTTCTAATCGGATTCAATCGTACCAACTAATAAAGTTCTACATATTCGCAAAACGCATATGTTATGATTTTATTTAATTACCCCATCAAACCGAATTTGTTTTATCACAAGCACTCCATAAGAATCCGGATGTGAATTACCCGCAACGATGCATTATGTTTTCCAGGGCCGGTGACATGCAATCGAAATGTAATTCGCGTGTCATCCAAATGTAATGCTGCGCAGTGTAATGTAATGCAACCACCCATTTAGTTGGTAATCTGCATTTTTTCACCAGGATTCTTATGAATGCATCAACCTTAAAGTATGACGTGCCAGCCGGCATTGTCGTTTTCCTCGTCGCCCTGCCTCTGTGCCTGGGCATTGCGCTGGCCTCTGGCGCGCCGATGTTCGCCGGCATTATTTCCGGCATCATCGGCGGCATCATCGTCGGCATGCTCAGCGGTTCGCACACCAGCGTCAGCGGTCCGGCCGCGGGTCTGGCCGCCGTGGTATTGGCCTCCATCACCAAACTCGGTGCATTCGACATCCTGCTGGTGTCGATTCTGATCGCCGGTGTATTGCAATTAGGCATGGGCCTGATGCGCGCGGGTTTCATTGCCAATTACATTCCCTCGAACGTCATCAAGGGTCTGCTTGCCGCAATCGGTATTCTGCTGATTCTCAAACAGATTCCGCATGCGATCGGTTACGACACCAATTTTGTCGAGGACACGTCGTTTAACCAGGCAAATGGCGAAAACACGTTTTCGGCCATTCTGAATGCCTTCGGTGCAATTACGCCGGGCGCCCTGCTGATCACCGCGCTGTCGATGCTGGTCCTCATCTATTGGGATAAAACCCCGATGAAGAAGATCAAGCTGCTGCCGGCCCCGCTGTTCGTGGTGGTCCTCGGCGTGCTGCTGAACTTGGCGTTCAACAGTTTCTTCCCGGCCCTGCAGATCCTGCCGGCGCATCTGGTCGACATCCCTGCCGTCGATACCGGCAACCTGGGCGCCTACCTGCACTTCCCCGACCTCGCCCACCTGTCCAACCCGGACGTCTGGACCGTCGCGGTGACCATCGCCATCGTCGCCTCGCTGGAGACCCTGCTGAACATCGAAGCCGTCGACAAGCTCGATCCGCACAAGCGCGAAACGCCGCCCAACCGCGAACTGGTCGCACAAGGCGTGGGCAACATCTGCGCCGGCTTCCTCGGCGGTCTGCCGCTGACCTCGGTCATCGTGCGCAGCTCGGTCAACATCCAGAACGACAACCGCACCAAGGCCTCGGCCGTGCTGCACGGCGTGCTGCTGCTGGCGAGCGTGGTGCTGCTGGCCCCGACCCTGAACATGATCCCGCTGTCGGCGCTGGCCGCCATCCTGATCGTCACCGGCTACAAGCTGGCCAAGGTCGCCCTGTTCCGCGACATGTACAGCAAGGGCTGGTCGCAATTCATTCCGTTCGTGGTCACCATCGCTGCCATCGTCTTCACCGACCTGCTGACCGGCGTGCTGATCGGCCTGGCTACCAGCGTGTTCTTCCTGATGCGCAGTAACTTCCGTACCCCGTTCTCGATGGAACAGTACCGCCTGCACATCGGCGAAGTCATCAAGATGGAACTGCCGAACCAGGTGTCCTTCCTGAACAAGGCCACCATCAAGACCGCGCTGTGGGACATCCCGGCCAATTCGAAAGTCCTGATCGACGCCAGCAACGCCGACTACATCGACGAAGACGTGCTGGAAACCATCCAGGACTACCGCGTGGCCGCGTCCGAGCGCAACGTGCTCCTGAACGTGGTCGGCCTGCGCGAGAAATACCAGCACCACGACAGCATGGAATTCGTGCCGTTCCTGGACAAGGAAACCCGCGACAACCTGCAGCCTGCCGGGATCCTGGAGCTGCTGCGCACCGGTAACGAACGGTTCCGCGGCGGCCATGTCACCACGAAGTACTATCAGCACCAGGTCGAAGCCACGGCCGGCGGCCAGAACCCGATGGCGGTGATCGTCAACTGCATCGACTCGCGCACCTCGCCGGAAATCATCTTCGACGCCGGTCTCGGCGACCTGCTGACGATCCGCATCGCCGGCAACGTGATCAACCGCGAGATCATCGGCAGCCTGGAGATCGCCCACAAGCTGGGTGCCAAGCTGATCGTGGTGAAGGGTCACTCGAGCTGCGGCGCGGTCGGCCTGGCGCTGGCGAACGAAGCGGCAAACAGCGTCGGTTCGATCACCGGCAAGATCCGCCGGGCGGTCGACGATTGCGGCTGCGGAGCGCATGCCCCGCAGGGCGCCGACGCCAAGAAGGTGCTGGATCAGGTGGCGCGCCAGAACGTCCAGAATTCGCTGGCCGACATCATCGAGGGCAGCGCCTTCCTGCGCGAGAAGATTACGCGCGGCGAGATGGGCCTGGTCGGCGCATTCCACGACATCGCCACCAGCACCGTGCATTTCGGCGAACTGGTCAAGTCGTCGGACTTCGACCGCTACCGCCGCGACGCGGCGAACCTCGCGGCCTGATCCGTCGTGAACCCGGCAGTGCCAATGGCCTGCCGGGGGACCGGACGGTGTCCGCCACGCACACCGTCCTGACGCGACCTCGGTTGCCGCGCACGCCTCTGCGGCACATCACCACCTGGCCGGTGTTCTCCCAGGCACCGGCCGCTTCACCGCCCACCATCCTCGGCCACCATCCTCGGCCACATCACGTCCCACCGCCGCTTGACGAAGCCCGCAGCGCTACCTTGCCGGCAAGCCACGTGAGCGACGCGATCGTCAGTGTCAGCCAGGCGCAAGCCCAAGCTCCCACCTGAACCTTCCTCTCATCCTCAGGGCGCCAGCCGCCGGAACCCGACCACCCACACCATGGGATCGGCATCCCAGCTACCGAGACCGTTGATGCTTTCCCACACCGCGCGGTAGGCGCGCACCGGATCGGGTGTCGTCTGCGCCTTGCCGGGCAGCGCATAGCCATCGCCGGCGCGGCGGATGCCTTCCTCGATCGCATCCGCAGCGCTGATCGCCTGCAGCCGTTCGCTGCGCACTTCCACGATCTCGAGCAGGATGCGGCTGGCGGCGCGCGGCATGAACAAGCCGTTGCGCGGATGCCAGGTGGGCGCCGCGCCAGCGATGCGGGCGGCGTGCGGGTCCGGATCGCCGAAGCGCCAGGCCTGCCCGCTCTGGCGCGTCAGGTCGGTAAAGAACCATTCCTCGCGGTCCTTGCGGGCGTTGTAACGCGTCTGCCAGCCACCGTAGGCGACGAAGCGTTCGCGCACCCACAGGCGGTCGCCCGGCTGCCCGAACGGATTCGGTGCGGCGACTGCCGTAACGCCGGCAACCGCGCCGGCTTCGCCCGGCTGCGGGCGCATCGCGCGCCGGGTTTGGGTCTTGGTGCCGGCCAGCAAGGCAGCGACCATCGGCCCGGAAAACAGGATCCCGCGCTCGGCGGGTGCGTCAGGCATGCTCATGCCGCATGGTAGAGCAGTCGGCTTATCCGCGCCGTCACGTTTGACCCACCTCCATCGCGATTGATGCCTTTAAAACAATGCCGCCTAGCACAACAAAATGTCCGGCGCCACTGTCGGCACTTGCTGTTGTATTTATGCCTACTTTTCCCAAAGAACAGGATTTTCCAATTAGCATTATTGCCTTCGCGCATGCACTGTTCATACATGACCAACAATCACCGCCTTCTCCACATCGACGTCTGGCGCTTTTTCGCGATCGCGCTGGTGATCGTGTGCCACCTCATCGAGTTCAGCCATCCGTTCTACAAGACGGCGCTGCCGGGGCTCGTATGGCGTGCGCACACGCTGGGACGGCTCGGCGTCGAATTGTTTTTCTGTATCAGCGGCTACGTCATCTGCCGCGGCATGATGCGGGAAACCGCCGTGCGCGGCGCGCTCAACATGCGCGGCTTCTACGTGCGGCGCGCCTTCCGCATCCTGCCGCCGCTGTTCCTCTACGGCCTGGTGCTGGCCGCGCTGGCCGCCGCCGGCCTCATCGCGATGGAGGCGGCGCAGTTCGCGCGTTCGACGGTGTTCGTCTGTAACGTCGGCGCCCTGGGCGACTGCGGCTGGTTCCTCGGCCATACCTGGAGCCTCGCCTACGAAGAACAGTTCTACCTGGTCTTCCCGCTGCTCTTCGCCATGCTTGCCATGGCCCGGCAGCGCGCCAGGCTGCTGGCCCTGACGCTGGCGCTGGCCGGGGTCGCGGTCGCCACCTGCCTGCTCGGGCTGACGGGTTCGGCGCACTATCTGGCGTATTTCACCTACATGACCTGGGGCTGCCTGTATGCGCTCTACCAGGACGAGCTCGAACCCGTCCTGCAGCGCCTCCCCCTGCCGGTGTGGCTGGGGCTGGCGTTCGCGCTGCTGGCGCGGAACCTGGTGGCCATGCCTGCGCTGTTCACGGACGTGCTCTACCCGGTGCTGGCGCCGCTGGCCATCTGCGCCGTGATCTTCGGCACGCCGCTGCGCCAGCCGCTGGTCGGCGCGCTGTTCAGCCAGCGGCGGCTGATCTACCTGGGACAGATTTCCTACACACTCTACTTGTGGCAGCAACTGGCGACCGCCGACCACGGCTTCGCGTCGCCGCTCTGGGCGCCGGTGCTGGTCGGCTTCGTGTTCGTGCTGGCGCACCTGTCCTTCACGTATTTCGAAAGCCCGCTGATCCGGATCGGCTCGGCCCTGTCTGCACGCTGGAGCCAGGTGCAGCCGAAGAAGCCCGCGGCGGCACCGGTCTACGGCATCGCAGGCGACATGACCGGCGGCGCCGAACTGCACGGTGGGCACCAGATCCAGGCGCACTGATCGAGGTCGCACAGCGCGTCCGGCGCCGGCTGGCCGCACAGGTAGCCCTGCATCGGCCGGAACGATACGCACCAGGTGGCTGCAGTGCAGTCCTGCGGCGCACCGGCGCTTCGCACGCGATCGGCGGACTCAGCCTTCCGCCGGACCTGCCTGCTCGATGCGGCGGAGCACCGCCGCCTGGGCCGTGTCGAGCACGTGGCGCACGCATTCCGGCGCCAGCAGCGGAAGCGCCTGCAGGGCCGCCAACCCGGCCGCCGCGCCATGCAGGCCGAGCGTGGCGCAGCCTTCCCGCAGACGGGCCAGCTGGGCGCGCACGGCGTCTTCCCGGCCGTCGGCCAGCAGTTGCATCAGCGCGGGGTGGGCGGCGGCCAGCTGGCGCTGCAGGCCGCCCAGGTAGAGGCGCAGGCGGGTGAGATCGATGCCGAGCCGCCGCATGGTGGCGTCCGGGTCCTCGTCGCCGGGGCCGGATTCGCCCACGCGCGCCAGATAGGCGCCCACCTTGGCGGCGTCGAAGGGCTTCACGATGTAGCCGTCGGCGCCCAGGCCGAGCGCCTGCTCCGTGGTGGCCGCGTCGCCGGCGGCCGAAATCAGCACGAAGGGCAAGCCGGCGAAACGGGCGTCGGCCTTGACCCGCGCCAGCAGTTCCATGCCGGACAGGCGCGGCATGCGCAGGTCGCAGAACACGATCGCGGGCCGGGCGCCGCCCTGCAGCTGGGCCCAGGCATCTTCGCCGTCCTCGGCTTCCAGCACGTCGAAGGCGCCGGCACTGTCGACCAGATGCATCAGCACCATGCGCGATACCACGTCGTCGTCGATGATCAGGACCCGCACTGCATCTCCAAAAGAATATTGTTCAAGAGCAAATTATACCGGTGAGTGGCGCGCGCACGGTTCTGGTGCGCAGTTGGGATTCAGGCTGTCGTTTCTTCGAAACGCGCCAGCATGTCCAGCAGGCGCGGCAGGCCGTTGCGCACGGCGTCCAGGCGGCCGGCGTCGGCGTGCTGTTCGAGCTCGCCGCACAGCGCGTGCAGGCCGGTCTCGCCCAGGTAGCCGGCGCTGCCGCGCATGCCGTGCAGCAGGCGCCCGACGGCGTCGTGGTCGCCCGCCGCCAGCGCCGCATCGAGCTCGGCGCGCCGGCGCGGCAGGTCGGCCGCGAAGGCGTTGCGCATCCGTACCTGCAGGTCGGCGGCGCGCCTGGCCGGCACCGGTGCCGGTTCCGGCTTGGCAAGCAGCTCCGCCAGCGCAGGCGGACCGGTGAACACGCCGAACATCGCATCCAGGTCGGCGGTGCTGGGCGTGGCGCTCTCCATGCGCGCTTCCCGGTCCGGCATCGGCGTCAGGGGAATGCCGCGCTGCAGCTGGCGCTCGATCGCACGGGTCAGGTGGAAGTGCAGCTGGGTGTCGTCGATCGGCTTGGTCAGGAAGGCGTCCATGCCGCAGGCCAGGTAGCGCGAGCGGTCTTCCTCGCTGACGTTGGCGGTGAGCGCGACGATCATCATGTGCTGGTCCAGCACCGCGGCATCGTGCATGCCGCCGGCGCGGATCAGGCGGGTGGCGCTGGCGCCGTCCATTTCGGGCATGCGGCCGTCCATCAGGATCAGGTCGTAGCGGGTGCGCGCGCAGGCCTGCACCGCCAGCAGGCCGTTGTCCACCACGTCGACCTGGTGCCCCAGCTCTTCCAGCATCATGCGCACGATGATCTGGTTGGTCGGGTAATCCTCGGCGCACAGCACGCGCAGGCGATGGGTATGCGGCGCGCGCGGCGCGTCGGCCACCAGCGGCGGCGCCACGCCGTCGGCCAGCGGCAGCACGAAGCTGAAGGTGGAGCCGACGCCCGGGGTGCTGACCGCGCCGATGCTGCCGCCCATTACTTCGACCAGCTGGCGGCAGATCGCCAGGCCCAGGCCGGTGCCGCCGTAGCGCCGCGTGGTGGTGGCGTCGGCCTGCTCGAACTGCTGGAACAGGCGCGGCAGCGCGTCGGCGGCGATGCCGATGCCGGTGTCTTCGACCGAGAAGCGGATCATGTTGGGACGCTCGCTGTTCTGCTGCACCATCCATTGGTCGCCGGGGCGGCATTCGACCCGCACCGTGACCATGCCGCTCTCGGTGAACTTGAAGGCGTTGCCGACCAGGTTGACCAGGATCTGGCGCAGCCGGGTCGGGTCGCCCACCACGAAGCGCGGCAGGCCCGGCTCCACGTGCACCGAGAAGCCGACGCTGTGGGCGCCGGCCTGCTCCTCGAACAGCGCGAACACCTGGTTCATGGTGTCGTCGAGCGCGAAGTCGATGTTCTCGATGGTCAGCTTGCCGGCCTCGATCTTGGAAAAGTCGAGCAGGTCGTTGATGATCGCCAGCAGCGACTGGGCATTCGCCTGGCCGCGCAGGATCTGCTCGCGCGTGGATTCCTTGAGCTGGGCGTCGCGCAGCGCGAAGCCGAGCATGCCGATCACGCCCGCCAGCGGGGTACGCATCTCGTGGCTCATGTTGGCCAGGAATTCCGACTTCTGGCGGGTCGCGTCCTCGGCGCGCTGCTTGGCCAGGTACAGGCCCTCCTCGTTTTCCTGCAGCGCGGCGTTGGCCTGGGCCAGTTCGTCGGTGCGGCGGCGGACCTGGCGCTGCTGCTCGCGCAGTTCCTCGGTCTGGCGTTCCAGCAGGCGGTTCTGCTGTTCGATCTTTTCGGTGCGCGCGCTGACCTGCTGCTCGAGCAGGTCCTTCTGGCGCTGCAGCCCATCGACGCGGACGCGGTAGATGCCGTAGCCGATGCCCAGCAACAGCAGCGCGACCAGGGCGCGGAACCACCAGGTCTTCCAGTACGGCGGCAGGATGGTGATCTCGAGGCTGGCAGCGGCGTCGCTCCACACGCCGTCCTTGTTGGCGGCGCGCACCTGGAACACGTAGTTGCCCGGATCGAGGTTGGTGTAGGTGGCGAAGCGCTTGCCGGCATCGGCGCTGATCCATTCCTGGTCGAAGCCGCTCAGGCGGTAGGCGAAGCGGTTGCGTCCGGGCGCGGCGAAGTGCAGCGCCGAGAACTCCAGCGAGAACACCGAATCGGACGCCGGCAGCGTGATGCCGCTGGCGCGCTCGATCGGTCCCGGCAGCAGGCCGGGGTGGGCCTGGCTCACCGGCTGGCCGAAGATCAGCATGCCGGTGATCACGGCGCGCGGCGCGATGCCGTTGTCGTGCAGGGCGCGCGGGTTGAAGGCGGTGATGCCGTTGTTGCCGCCGAAGTAGAGTGTTCCGTCGGGCGCGCGCAGCGCCGAGGCATCGAAGTAGGCGCCCTCGATGGTGCCGTCGGCCGAGTTGTAGTGGCGCCAGCCGCCGCTGACCGGGTCCAGGCGCGACAGCCCGCTCGAGGTGCTGACCCACAGGTTGCCGTCGAGGTCTTGCTGCATCGCCGCGACCACGTCGTCCTCCATGCCCTCGCGCCGGGTGTAGCGCTGGAAGTGCGGGGTGCCGTCCCTGGCCACCACCATCTTGTTCAGGCCGACCGCGGTGCCGACCCACAGCGTGCCCTCGCGGTCTTCCAGCAGGTAGTGCACCTCGTCGTGACTGAGGCTGGCGGGATCGTTCGGGTTGTGGCGGAAATGGCGGAACTTGCCGGTGGCGCGGTCGAGCAGGTCGAGGCCGTCGAAGGTGCCGACCCACAGCCGCCCGTGACGGTCTTCCAGCATCGGCCGCACCACGTTGTCGGCCAGGCTGTTGCCCGAGGCCGGCTCGTGCTGGTAGGTGGTGAGCGTGCCGTGAATGCCGCCGCGCGTGTCGAGCCGGTGCAGGCCGCCGCGCGTGGCGATCCAGAGCACGCCGTCGCGCGTGACCAGCAGGTTGCGCACGTTGTTGGCGTCGACGTCGCCCGACAACACGCGCCGCGCCAGCCGCCCGCTGGCCGGGTCGAGCCGCGCCAGGCCGTTGCGCGCGCCGACCCAGACCGCGCCGTCGGGCCCCAGCGCCACCGCGGTGGCCATGGCGTCACCGGTGATCCCGCCGTTGAGCGGCGCCAGGCGCCAGGCGGTATCGAGGCCGCTGGTCGGGTCGAACTGGTGCAGGCCGCCGTTAGTGGCCAGCCACAGCTTGCCGCCGCCGTCGGCCACGATGCCGCGCACCTTGTTGTCTTCCAGCGCGATCGGCGAATCGGCGCCGCGCACGATGCGCGCAAAGCCGCCGCTGCCCATGTCGGCACGCGAGACGCCGCCGTACCAGGTGCCTGCCCAGAAGGTGCCGACGCGGTCGGCATACAGGGCCGACACCTGGTTGTCGCCCAGGCTGTAGCCGTCGGTGATGCGGTGCGGATGGTGTTCGAAGCGGCTGGCCGCCGGCAGCCAGCGGTACAGGCCGCGGTCGTGCGAGCCGACCCACAGCTGGTGCTCGCTGTCCTGGTACAGCACGCTGATCTCGCCGGCCGGCATGCCCTCCCCCATCCCGAAGCGCCGCAGTTCGCCGCTCTGCCCCAGCGGCAGGCGCTCCAGGCCGCCGAAGCTGCCCACCCACAGGTGCTGGGACGGGTCGACCAGCAGTGCCTGGATCACGTCGAAGTTGCCGCCCCGCGGCGTCGGGTGGTGGCGGAAATGGATGCGGTCCGGACCGAGGCTGTCGAGACCGGTCATGGTGCCGATCCACAGCCGTCCCCTGGCGTCCAGCGCCAGCGAGGTCAGTTTGTCCGACACCAGGCTGTCGGCCACGCCCGGCACGTGGTGCCAGATCTCGAAGCGCGCGGTGCCGATGTCGAAGTGCTGCAGGCCGTCGGCGGTGGCCAGCCACAGGCCGTCCTTGCCGTCGTCGAGGATGGCGCGGATGTGGCGGTTGCCGTTGCCGCGCTTGGCCGGTTCGTCCGGCTGGAAATGGGTAAAGGTGCCGTTGGCCGGCTCATAGCGGTCGAGGCCGCCGTCGGTGCCGATCCACAGCCGGCCCTTGCGGTCGACGTACAGCACGCGCACCCAGTTGTTCACCAGCGTCTTGGGGTCGCCCACCACGTTGCGGTAGTTGGTGAAGCGGTAGCCGTCGTAGCGCGAGAGGCCGGACTGGGTGCCGAACCACATGAAGCCGTCCGAATCCTGGACGATCGCCAGCACCGATTCCTGGGCCAGCCCGTCCTCGACCGACAGGTGCTCGAAGCGCATCGTCGGCGACGGCGCGGCCAGCACCGGCGCCTGCAGGATCAACAGCGCCAGCAGCGTGAACAGCGCCGGCAGGGCGGACAGGATGCGCTTCATGAGGCAAAAAACTCCAGGACGTCGGCACGCCGCGCGTAGGTGTCCTGGCGGCCCAGAGCCACCAGTTCGCGCGTGTAGGCGGCTTCGAACAGCAGGTAGGATGCCAGGGCGGCGCCGCGCGCCTCGGTGGCGCCGATGCCGGCCAGCAGCGTGCGCACCGGCCCCGGCAGGTTGTGGGTATGGCGCGCCGCGATGTCGTCGAGGCGCTCGGACGGCGCGATCACCAGCAGCGCCACCCGCCGCAGCGGGGTGCGCGACAGCATCTCGCGCGGCAGCATCGACAGGGTCTGGTTGATGCGGTTCAGGCGCTCGATGTCGACCGCCAGGCTGTCCAGGAAAATCGAGGACAGCGCATGCCCGGCGACCTGCGCCAGGCTGGGGTAGCGCACGCGCCGAGGCGCGTCCGGATCCTCGGCGCGCCCGGCCTCGCTCATGCGGCCCGCGCCGACCACCAGCACCCGGGTCGCGCCCAGGTGGATCGCCGGCGAGATCGGCGCCAGCTGGCGCATCGACCCGTCGCCGCAGTATTCCAGGCGTCCGTTCAGGTACAGCGGCACCGCCGGGAAGATGAAGGGCAAGGCGCTCGACGCCAGCAGGTGCTCGACGCCGATCTGGTCGGCCAGCGCCACGCGCTGGTGGCGCTGCCAGGGCACCACCGGGCGCGCGCTCTGGTAAAAGGTCACGTGATTGCCGCCGCTGTAGGACGACGCGGTGACGGCCAGCGCGTCGAGGTGGCCGGCGTCGAGCGCCGCGTCGAGGCGCGGCAGGTCGAGCATGCGGTGCAGCAGGCCGACCAGCGGCGTGTTGTCGAGCAGGGAATTGGGCGGCGCCGCATGCCATTTGCGCAGCAGCCAGCCGAAGGACAGCAGCGACAGCCAGCGCGCGCCGGAACGCAGCACCGCCAGCGAATCGGCGCGGTAGACCTGGCGCACGGCGATGCCGTTCCAGGTGGCGCACAGCGCCTCGACCGCTTCGGCGAAGTCGTCGGCACGGCAGGCCAGGCCGGTGGCATTGATGGCGCCGGCCGAGGTGCCGCACACGATCGCGAAAGGATTGCGCGCGGCAGGCCAGCCCGCCTCCGCCAGGATGCGGGAAATCGCCTGCAAGACCCCGGCCTGGTAAGCCGCCCGGGCGCCGCCTCCGCTGAGGATCAGCCCAGTTTTTTGCTCAATATCCACCCGGCAAGGTTAGCAAACTCTGCAGGACTTGCGTTGAATAAATATCTTTTTGATCTTGCTGACGTTGTTTGCGAACCTCTATGGCCTTCGCAAGCGAGCCGGATGCGCGTGAAGCTGTGTCGACCAATGAACGTCGCCCCTGCGGAGGCAGGGGCCCAATTTCGTGGCAAACCGCAAAACTTGGGCCCCTGCCTTCGCAGGGGCGACGTGTTGGAGCAAGGGGCTAATGCAAACCGACGTCTCAGTCCCCTTTCGCCACCCCTTCCCGACGCGGATCCGCCCCGCCGAACAGCAGCGGCACCCCATGGATCGTGGTGCGCTCGATCCCCTGCAGGCCAGAGGTCTGCGCGCCGATGCTGATGCTGTGCCCGCGCGCCTTCAGCGCCGCGATCTCGGACTGCGGGAAGCGCCCCGCTTCCAGTTCGGTCGGGCCGTTGCGGCTGCCGAAGTTGGGCAGCGCGATCGCCTGCTGCATGTTCAGGCCCCAGTCGAGGGTACCGACCAGCACCTTCGCAACGTAGTTGATGATCAGCGGGCCGCCCGGCGAGCCGATCGCTTCCACGAAGCGGCCGGTCTTCTTGTCGAACACGATGGTCGGGCTCATCGCGCTGCGCGGGCGCTTGCCGGCTTCGACGCGGTTGGCGACCGGACCGTGGGCATCAACCGAATCGAAGGAGAAGTCGGTCAGCTGGTTGTTCAGGATGAAGCCGTCGACCATCTGGCGCGAACCGAAGGCGTCTTCCACGCTGGTGGTCATCGACAGGCCGGCGCCGTATTCGTCGACCGCCACGATGTGCGAGGTCGAATGCGCTTCGATCGAATTGTCGAGGCCCCAGTGCCACGCCATCTCCACGCCAGGCGGGTTGCCGGCCGGCGCCTTGCCCATCGAGCGTTCCTTGATCAGCGAAGCGCGCTGGCTCAGGTAGGCCTTGTCGAGCAGGGCCGGCAGGCCGCGGCCCGGCAGCGGCACGAAGTCGGTGTCGGCGGCGTAGCGGTCGCGGTCGGCGTAGGCCAGGCGGCCGACTTCCGAGAACACGTGCACCGCCTCGGCGCCCGGGATGCCGTTGGTCGGCGCCAGCGATTTCATGTCGCGCGTCTCGAACATGCCGAGCATCTGCGCCACCGCGATGCCGCCCGAGGACGGCGGCGGCATGCCGCATACGGTGTAGGCACGGTAATCGTTGCAGACCGGCTCGCGCAGCTTGGGCTGGTAGGCGGCGATGTCGGCGGCGGTCAGCAGGCCCGGATTGGTCGGGTGGCCCTTGACCTTGGCTTCGATGTCGCGCGCGATGCGGCCTTTGTAAAACACGTCGGCGCCACCGTCGGCGATCTCGCGCAGGGTCCGGGCCAGTTCCGGGTTCTTCAGCACGTGGCCGACCGGCCATGGCTTGCCGTCGGGCGCATAGAAATAGACGCCCGCGGTCGGGTCCTTGCGGATATAGCGGTCGCCGGCCAGCAGGCTGTTCAGGCGTGGGCTGACCTTGAAGCCGTTCTCGGACAGGCGGATGGCCGGCTCGAACAGCGTCTTCCACGGCAGCTTGCCGTGCTGGCGGTGCGCCAGTTCCAGCATGCGCAGCACGCCCGGCGCGCCGGTCGAGCGCCCGCCGACGATGCCTTCGGTGCGCGACAGCGGGGTGCCGTCCGGACGCTGGAACAAATGCTCGTCGGCTTTCGAGGGCGCGGTTTCGCGGCCGTCGAAGGCCTGCACCTTCTTGCCGTCGTAATAGACCAGGAAGGCCCCGCCGCCGATGCCGGACGACTGCGGCTCGACCAGGGTCAGCACCAGCTGGGTGGCGATGGCGGCGTCGATCGCGGTGCCGCCCTTCTTCAGCATCTCGTAGCCCGCCTCGACGGCCAGCGGATTGGCCGCTGCCACCATGTTCTTGCGCGCGGCCCAGCCGGCCTTCTCGTGCCAGCCGCTGGCGGCTTCGGGCGCCTGTTGCAGGGAATGGGCGGCATCCTGCGCCAGCGCGGCGCCACCGCCAAGGGTGGCGAAGGCGGCGCCGAGGGACAGGACGAGGGCGGGCAACTTCAGGGTCATAAGATTCTCCGGTCATGAAAACGACGCGCGCGGCCTGAGCCGCGCGCCATACCACGGAGCATCCTACCCGAAATTGCCAGATCGATCAGGACAAGCAATTTCCGCTGCATAAGCGTGCGCCGCGCCCTGGAACGGTGCGCAGCGCTTCTACCCTGCTCTCCTGTCCGGCTGCCGGGCTCACTTCGGCTGCATGCGGATCGCGCCGTCCAGGCGGATGGTTTCGCCGTTGAGCATCACGTTTTCGATGATCGCCCTGGCCAGGTGCGCGTATTCGGCCGGGAGCCCGAGGCGCGGCGGGAACGGCACCATCTTGCCCAGCGCGTCGCGCACTTCCTGCGGCATACCCATCAGCATCGGGGTCTCGAAGATGCCCGGCGCGATGGTCATCACGCGGATGCCGCTGCGCGCCAGGTCGCGCGCCATCGGCAGCGTCATGCCGGCCACGCCGGCTTTCGAGGCGCCGTAGGCCGCCTGGCCGATCTGGCCGTCGAAGGCCGCGACCGAGGCGGTGTTGATGATCACGCCGCGCTCGTCGTGGTCCAGGCCGTCCTGCCTGGCCATGGCGTCGGCCGCCAGGCGGCACATGTTGAAGGTGCCGACCAGGTTGATGTTGATCGCGCGTTGGAAAGCGTCCAGCGGGTGCGGGCCATCCTTGCCGACGGTCTTGATGGCCGGCGCCACGCCGGCACAGTTGACCAGGCCGCGCAGCGCTCCCATCGCCAGCGCCGCGGCGACCACGGCCTGGCCGTCGGCTTCGAGGGTAACGTCGCAGCGGACGAATTGCGCTTGCTGACTGTCGCCAGCCCCGCCCAATTCGGCCGCCAGCGCCGCGCCGGCGTCCGCCTGCACATCGGCCAGTACCACTTTGCCGCCGGCCTGCACCAGCATGCGCGCGGTGGCGGCGCCCAGGCCGGACGCCCCGCCGGTCACGATGAATACGTTGTTCTGAATCTGCATGTCTTCTCCAAGGCTTTATCGTTTTTCTTGACGTTTACGTTAACGTCAACCATTGGATTGTAGCGGCCTTTTACGGGAAACACCACGCATGGCTCAGAAGCACTGCACCGTGACGCCGGTGCGCGTGCACAGCCGGCCGCTGCTGTTGACGCCGGTGCTGCCGGTGCCGATGCCGTTGTAGCGGTTGCCGCCGACGTCGGTGCAGGTGCTGCCCTGGCAGGCGCCGATGATGCTGGTGCTGGGCGCTGCCGGCGCCTGTGGTCGTACCTGCGCGGGCACCGGCACGGGGGCCGGCACGGGGGCCGGCACCGGCGCCGGCACGCCGGGAACGGCATCGGCGGCGCGCAGCGGGCGCGGGGCCATCGGTTGCGCCGGCTGCCAGGCCGACCGGCGCGGCACGGCCGGGCTCGGTTTCTGGGATTGCCCGGGATGCTGCTCGGGCGCCTGGCGCGTCAGGCTGTCGGTTTCGTCGTGGACTTCGGCCGGGTCCTTGCGTGCCGGGTCGCTGCCCTGCCGGCTGCGCGGCGTCAGCACCGGCCCGTAGGACGGGGCGGCCGCGCCGGTGTCCACATCGTTGCGGCGGCGCTGCGCGGCCTCGAACTGGGCCGCCTCGGATTGCGCGGTGCGCGCCGCCTGGGCCGCGGTACTGGTCTCGTCCTCCACGGCGGCGGCGCGGTTGGCCTGCTCGGTCTTGCGGGCTTGCTGCTGGGTGGCAGCGCCCTGTTCGCGGGTGGCGGCTTGCTGCGCCTGGGCCGGCTGCCCCAGTCCCAACCAGAGGCAGCACAGCGCGGTTAGGGCGGCCGGGGCAACAGTCCGGCCGGCCGTCGAGTGCGATCGTCGTGTCATCATCGTCTCCTTCTCTCCCGCTCGTCTTCCCGGCTTCATTATCGGCCGCCGGCGCCAAGCCCGGCGCGCGTGTCAGGTGCTATCGACCGGCGCGGCGTTTTGCTATGCTGGACCACACGGCGTGAATAAAAACAGCCACGGAGACAGCCCATGCTTAACACGCAGGAAATGTATCGTTCAAAACGCGGCACGGCCGAGGATGCACTCGACCACTTGCGCGACAGCGACATGATCATCGTGCCGACCGGCGTCGCCGAACCGCCCACCCTGCTGCACGCCCTGTCCGCGCACTGCGGGCGCTTCCAGGACATCCAGGTGGCGCAGATCCTGGCGATGCGCAAGTACGGCTACTTCGAGCGTGCCTGCCGCCCGCACGTGCGCCACGCCGCACTGTTCTTCGGCGGCGCCTCGCGCGCCGGCGGCCAGGGCGGCTGGTGCGACTTCATCCCGAACTATTTTTCCGAGATTCCGACGCTGATCGAACGCGGCCTGATGCCGGCCGACGTCGTGTTCGCCATGGCATCGACGATGAGTCCGCACGGCTATTTCGCCCTCAGCCTGGGCACCGACTACACGATGGCGGCAGTGGCCAAGGCACGCGTGGTGGTGCTGGAAGTGAACCCGAACGTACCCTTCACCCACGGCCAGTGCCATGTGCACATCTCGCAGGTCACGGCGCTGGTCGAAAGCGAAGACCCGATCCTGGAAGTCGGTCTGCCGGCCATCGGCACGGTACAGGAAGCGATCGGACGCCTGGTCGCCGAGCACATCGAAGATGGCTCGACGCTGCAGATCGGCTACGGCGGCATCCCCGACGCGGTGGTGATGCAGCTGACCGGCAAGCGCGACCTCGGCATCCACACCGAGATGATCGGCGACGGGATATTGAAATTGGTGGAAGCGGGAGCGGTGAACAACAGCAGGAAGACCCTGCTGCCGGGGAAGATGGTGGCGACCTTTGCGCTGGGGTCGCGCAGGCTGTACGACTTCATGCACAACAATCCGATGCTCGAGATGCATCCGTCAAACTTCACCAACGACCCGTATATCGCCGGCCAGAACGACAAACTGGTCACGATCAATGCCAGCCTGCAGGTCGATCTGCTCGGCCAGTGCGGCAGCGAAAGCATCGGCCACCTGCCTTATTCGGGCACCGGCGGCCAGGTCGATTTCGTGCGCGCCGCCAACCGCTCGCGCGGCGGCAAGTCCTTCATCGTGCTGCCCTCGACGGCCAAGGACGGCACCATCTCGCGCATCGTGCCGACGCTGTCGCCGGGCACCCACGCCACCACCAGCAAGAACGACATCAACTACGTCGTCACCGAATGGGGCGTGGCCCAGCTGCGCGGCAAGTCGGCGAAACAGCGCGCACAGGCGCTGATCGCCATCGCGCATCCGGACTTTCGTCCGTGGCTGCGCGAGCAAGCCGACGGCATGTGCGTCTTTTAAAACGCCTTCACCTCCATGCCGGCGCGGGCCGCCTGGCCCGCCGTGCCGTAGAGCAGCAGGTTGCGGCGCAGCTCGGCCAGCTCGCTGTCGGTAGCGGATGCCGGCCTGGTGCTGGCCGGCACGGTCTTGTCCAGCACGGGGCTGCGGGCGTCGAGCACGCCCTGGGTTGCGTCTTGATGCGACATGGTGAATCTCCATTTGGTTGGTAACAGGCGCGGAGCTGGCTCAACCGATCGATCGCAATGCATGGGGACGATGAATACGGGAGCACGCGCTGCCGCTGATGACGCTACTCTACCGCAGTCCGGCATGCTGCGGCGCAGTATTGATGTTTTTTTGACAGTAATTTCTTAGCCGAAAGCTGCGTCAGCAATCTGGAACCGCATGTCATCATGGCCGCAACCGGCGGCGCCTGCCCTGTATGGCGCCGCTTCATTTTTCGACTTTGGAATGTAGAACGGAGAAACCATGCAACGAGTCGACGAGATCGGCAAGGACGAACACGTGCGCGGTCCGCAGGATGCGGCCATCACCCTGATCGAATACGGGGATTTCCAGTGCCCCTACTGCGCGCGGGCGCATTTCGCGCTGCAGGAGCTGGACCAGGAGTTGGGTGGCATCCGTTTGGTGTACCGCCACCTGCCGCTGACCGACCTGCACCCGCTGGCCGAACTGGCGGCGGAAGCGTCCGAGGCGGCGGCCAGCCAGGACAAGTTCTGGGACATGCACGACGCGCTGTTCGAGCAGCAGAACCAGGTCGCCGACCCGCAGGACCTGGCCGTGCTGGGCGAAAGCGTGGACCTGGACATCGAACGCTTCCGCGACGAGGTGCAGGCCCGCACACACCGCCCGCGCGTACAGGCCGACCTGGCGCGCGGCAAGCGCGATGGGGCGGACCGGACGCCGAGCTTCTTCATCAACGGTGTGCGCTACCACGGCGATTCGGACAAGGATTCGCTGGAAGCGGCCTTGCGCGAGGCGCTGGGGCGCTGATGCCGGCTGCCGGCGCCGCGCCCGTCATCGGCACCGAGGCGGTACGCATCACTTCTCCGCTCGCGTGCCCGACGGCGCGGATGACGCGTATCACCGCGTGGGCGGCGCAAGCGCTGCAGGTCTTTCGGCTGCGGCGGTCGAGCCGCCCACCCTGCCCGTGACGCGGCCGTCGGCAGGCGCCGGCACGGACTGGATGCGGGCCACGGCCGGTTCGGTGACGGCCAGCCAGCCGCCGGCCGGCAGCAGCGGCACCAGCAGCAGCGCCACGATGTTGATGATCTTGATCAGCGGATTGACGGCCGGGCCGGCGGTGTCCTTGTAGGGGTCGCCCACGGTGTCGCCGGTGACGGCCGCCTTGTGCGCGTCGGACCCCTTGCCGCCATACTTGCCGTCCTCGATGTACTTCTTGGCGTTGTCCCAGGCGCCGCCGCCGGTGGTCATCGAGATCGCCACGAACAGGCCGGTGACGATGGTCCCCATCAGCATGCCGCCCAGTGCGGCCGGCCCCAGCAGCATGCCGACCGCCACCGGCACCAGCACCGGCAGCAGCGAGGGCAGCACCATTTCGCGGATCGCCGAGGCGGTCAGCATGTCCACCGCCTTGTCGTACTCCGGCTTGCCGGTGCCGGCCATGATGCCGACGATCTCGCGGAACTGGCGCCGCACCTCGACCACCACGGCGCCGGCGGCGCGCCCCACCGCTTCCATCGCCAGCGCCCCGAACAGGTAGGGCACCAGGCCGCCGATGAACAGGCCGACGATCACCATCGGGTTCGACAGCTCGAAGCTGACGCGGGTGCCGCTCGCTTCCAGCGCGTGCGTGTAGTCGGCGAACAGCACCAGCGCCGCCAGCCCGGCCGAGCCGATCGCGTAGCCCTTGGTGACGGCCTTGGTGGTGTTGCCGACCGCGTCGAGCGGGTCGGTGACGGCGCGCACCTGGTCCGGCATGCCGCTCATCTCGGCAATGCCGCCGGCGTTGTCGGTGATCGGTCCGTAGGCGTCCAGCGCGACGATGATGCCGGCCATCGACAGCATCGCGGTGGCGGCGATGGCGATGCCGTACAACCCGCCCATCCGGTAGGCCAGCAGGATCGCCGCGCACACCACCAGCACCGGGTAGGCGGTCGACTTCATCGAGACGCCGAGGCTGGCGATGATGTTGGTGCCGGAACCGGTGGTCGAGGCTTCGGCGATGTGGCGCACCGGCTTGAAGTCGGTGCCGGTGTAATACTCGGTGATGTAGACCATCAGCCCGGTCAGCACGATGCCGACTAGCGCGCAGCCCAGCATCGGCCAGCGCATGGCGTTGTCCGGCCACACCAGCCAGGTGACCGCCGCGAAGCCCAGCAGCGACAGCCCGGCCGACCACCACAGGCCGGTGTACAGCGCCGCCATGATCTTGTGGCCGGGCCGGATCCGGACCAGCGAGCAGCCGACGATCGAGGCCAGGATCGAGACGCCGCCCAGCAGCATCGGATAGAGCATCGCGGTGCCGGCCATGGTGACGCCGACCTCCGGCACCATCAGCGCGCCCAGCAGCATGGTGGCGACCAGCGTCACGACGTAGGTCTCGAACAGGTCGGCCGCCATGCCGGCGCAGTCGCCGACGTTGTCGCCCACGTTGTCGGCGATGACGGCCGGATTGCGCGGATCGTCCTCGGGAATGCCGGCCTCGACCTTGCCGACCAGGTCGGCGCCGACGTCCGCGCCCTTGGTGAAGATGCCGCCGCCCAGGCGCGCGAAGATCGAGATCAGCGAGGCGCCGAAAGCCAGCCCGACCAGCGGCTGGATCACGTCATGGGGCGATAGCGCAGACGATGCCGGACCCGCGGCGCGCGTGACCAGCACCCAGAAGAACAGCGACACCCCGAGCAGCCCGAGCCCGACCACCAGCATGCCGGTGATCGCGCCGCCGCGGAAGGCGACGTGCAGCGCCTGGTCGAGCCCGGTGGACGCGGCCTGGGCGGTGCGGACGTTGGCGCGCACCGAGACGTTCATGCCGATGAAGCCGCAGACGGCCGACAGCACGGCCCCGGCCAGGAAGCCGAAGGCGGTCGGGGTACCGAGGAGAATGAAGATGGCGATCAGCAGCACGAGGCCGACGATGCCGATGGTGCGGTACTGGCGCGCCAGGTAGGCCGAGGCCCCCTGCTGGATCGCCAGCGAGATTTCCTGCATGCGGCCGGTGCCGGCATCCTGCTGCAGGATCCAGCTGCGCGACCACAATCCGTACAACACCGCGATGACGCCGCACGCGACGGCGAACATGAGCTGCGTGGATGCCATGACGTCCTCCCTGTCTTCGATCAAGCAACACCACACGTTCGAAAGGCCGTTCCTGCCTGGCCTGCCTACCTGCGTACTGCAAAAATTGATCTAAAACTCTGGACGGATGGCAAGACGTCATCCGGTGCCGCGGAGCAGCGTCATGCCGCTCCGGGACGTATAACTACGCCGCCAGCGCGGCAAAGGCTCGCTGCCAGCGCGGCAAAAGCTACGCCGCCAGCGCGGCGAACTTACGTCGACAGCGCGGCGAAAGCGGCTTCGCGTACCTGCTCGACCGGACCGACGCCGGTGATCTTGCGGTACTTCGGCGCGCCCGGCAGGCCCGATTGCGCCCACTTGTTGTAATAGTCCAGCAGCACTTCGGTCTGGTTGTGATACACGGCCAGGCGCTTGGCCACGGTTTCTTCCTTGTCGTCGTCGCGCTGTACCAGCGGCTCGCCGGTGACGTCGTCGACGCCTTCGGTCTTCGGCGGGTTGAACTTGACGTGGTAGACGCGGCCCGAGGCCGGGTGGCTGCGGCGGCCGGTCATGCGTTCGAGGATCATGTCGTCCGGTACGTCGATTTCCAGCACGTAGTCGATGTTCACGCCGCTGTCCTTCATGGCGTCGGCCTGCGCGACGGTGCGCGGGAAGCCGTCGAACAGGTAGCCGTTCTTGCAGTCCTCTTCCTTCAGGCGCTCCTTGACCAGGCCGATGATGATGTCGTCCGACACCAGCTGGCCCGCATCCATCACCTTTTTCGCCGCCATGCCGAGCTCGGTGCCGGCCTTGATTGCCGCCCGCAGCATGTCGCCGGTGGAAATCTGGGGGATGTTGTATTTTTCCTTGATGAAGTTCGCCTGGGTACCTTTGCCGGCACCCGGAGCTCCTAACAGAATGAGACGCATGAAGGGTTTTCCTAATAGTTTTTGAATACGATGACTGGACGCACTTGTATGGTGCACAGATATCGCGTTTGATGCTAATTCTGATGCATATTTGCCTAGCTTGACACGAAACTTACCACAAAAGCCCCTCTGAAAGCCACAGGAAGGCCCGATCGATGCACCACTTGAGTTAGCGCAGACCGTTTATGGCAATGTTTCCAACGAGATCAAGATCGGCGGAATCAGGAGGTATAGTGCTGCCGGACCCGCGCCAGGTCTTCCGGCGTGTCGACGCCGCCATGCGGGGCATCGAGCGTCACGTGGACCGCGATCGGAACGCCGTGCCACAGCACGCGCAGCTGCTCCAGCGCTTCGATGGTTTCCAGCGGCGACGCTTCCAGCTGCGGATATTCCTGCAGGAAGGCATTGCTGTAGGCATACAAGCCGATATGGCGCAGTGGGACATAACCCGGCGGCAGGCTGGCGCGGTCCCGGGCGAAGCCGTCGCGGTGCCACGGGATGGTGGCGCGCGAGAAATACAATGCCCGCCCAGCCTTGTCGAGCACCACCTTCACCACATTGGGGTTGAAGGCGTCGTCGGCATTCGAGAGCGGATGGGCGCAGGTCGCCATCGGCACCTCGGGCCCGATGCGCGCGGCGCAGGCCGCCAGCAGGGCCGGGTCGATCAGCGGCTCGTCGCCCTGCAGGTTGACCACCACGGTGTCGGGCGCCAGCCCGAGCGTGCGCGCCACTTCGGCGATGCGGTCGGTGCCGGACGGATGATCGGCACGCGTCATGCAGGCTTCGATGCCATGCGCGGCGCAGGCGGCCGCGATGTCGGCATGGTCGGTGGCGACGACGATGCGCTCGGCGCAGGACGCTTGCGCGCGCTCGGCCACGCGCACCACCATGGGCTTGCCGCCCAGGTCGGCCAGCGGCTTGTTCGGCAGCCGGGTCGAGGCCAGGCGTGCCGGAATGATGACGACGAAACCCATTTACAGCGTCGGTTCCACTTTGCGTGCCTGGTCGGCCCACATGATCGGGATACCGTCGCGGATCGGGTAAGCCAGGCGGTCGGGGCGGCAGGTCAGTTCCTGGGCCTTCTTGTCATAGTCGAGCGGTCCCTTGCACAACGGGCAAACCAGGATATCAAGCAGTCGGGCGTCCACGACATTTCTCCACAATATGGGCAGCCAGCGCAGGGTCGATCTGCGCCGCCACCGGCACGACCCACAGGCGCGGGTCGTTGTTGATGTTTTCAATTTGCCGACATTTTACTGCATCCTTCTCGGTGATCAGGATGACATCGGCGGAAACGTTCCGGAACGGGTTGTCGAGGAAGTCGTGGTGGTCGGGCAGCGGCAGTTCCCAGACCTCCAGTCCCTCGGCGCGCAGCATCGCAAAAAAGCGCCCCGGATTGCCGATCCCGGCCGCGGCCACGATGCGGCGGCCGCGCAGTGCCGGCAGCGGCACGCGCTCGCCGAGCTCGCCCGGATGCGCGGCCAGGCGCTCGGCCACGCCGCCCTGCAGGCGCATCTGGAACGGCCGGCCGCCCACCGCCGCCGCCAGCGCCGGCGTCAGTGCCGGTGTGTTGACCACGGTGAAATCGCGGCGGCGCGACGGCGGCTCGCGCAGCGGCCCGGCCGGCAGCGTCCAGCCGTTGCCGACGCCACGGCCGTCGAACAGCACGATCTCGACGTCGCGCCCCAGCGCGTAATGCTGCAGGCCGTCGTCGGCGATCAGCACGTCGACCTCCGGATGCAGGGCCAGCAGCCGGCGCCCGGCCTCGGCGCGGCGCCGCCCCACTACCACCGGACAGCCGGTGCGCGCGGCAATCAGAAGCGGCTCGTCGCCGGCCTCGCCCGGACTGGACGCGGCCGTCACCTCGCGCGCCTCGCTCTCCGCACTGCCGTGCCCGCGCGAAATCACCCCCGGCCGCAAGCCGGCCGCGCGCAGCTGCTCGGCCAGCCAGATCGTCAGCGGCGTCTTGCCGGTGCCGCCGATAAAAATATTGCCGACCACGATCACCGGCACCGGCAGGCGTTCGGATCGCAGCATGCCGGCGCGGAACAGACCGGCGCGCAGCGCGGCGAGCAGGCGGAACAGCAGCGACAGCGGCCACAGGGCCAGGGCCAGCGGGCCGCGGCGGAGCCAGGCGCGCGTGAGGGTGGATTCGAGGGAGGATGCCATGGACTATGTTGTTGCCTGGTTGATGCGCACAGGGTCGGACGTCGCGACGTACAGCTACCCAAAAACGTCGTCCCCGCGAACGCGGGGACCCATGCTGAGGCAAAGAAAGCGGCAACCTGGCAGCATCTCGCGTGCTTCGGATATACCGGCTTCGAAGGCTCAGCATGGGTCCCCGCCTGCGCGGGGACGACGCTGATCATGCGTTTCTATCTTTTCTGGTGTTCTATTTCTGCCCGCCCGTCTGCGCCGCAAACGTCAGCTTGTCATACCCTGCCAGCCGGGCCGCTTCCAGCACGTTGATCACCATCTGGTGCATGGCGAACTGGTCGGCATTCACGATCACGACCGGATCGCGCGCCGGCGTGGCCAGCGGCTGCCCGTCCGGGCCGGTGGCGGCAGCCCGCTTCAGGTCTTCGGCCAGGCCGGCCACGCCGTGGAAGGACACCGGCTGGTTGTTTACCGTGTAGTTGCCCTTGGCGTCCACGGTGACGTTGATCTCGAAGGGCTTGTCGATCGCCTTCTCGGCGTCGGCGGTGGGCAGCGTGATCTGCAGTTCGGTGAACTTGCTGTAGGTGGTGGTCACCATCAGGAAGATCAGGACCACCAGCAGCACGTCGATGAACGGGATCAGGTTGATTTCCGGATCCTCGCGTTTGCGGCCGCGGCGAAAGTCCATCATTTGCGTGCACCGTGGACGACGTCGACGAATTTCACGGCCTGCAGCTCCATGTCGATGATGAAGCTGTCGACCAGCGCACGGAAGTGGCGGTAGAACACCAGCGCCGGCATCGCGATCGCCAGGCCGAAGCCGGTGTTGTACAGCGCCACCGAGATGCCGTGCGCCAGCTGGGCCGGGTTGGTGCCGCTGGCGTTCTGGGCGCCGAAGATCTCGATCATGCCGACCACGGTGCCGAACAGGCCCATCAGGGGCGCCAGCGAGGCGATCGTGCCGAGCGTGGTGAGGAAGCGCTCCAGCACGTGGGCCACGCCCCTGCCCGCCTCTTCGATCGATTCCTTCATCACGTCGCGCGGCGCGTCGACGTTGCGCAGCGCGGCGGCCAGCACGGCGCCCAGCGGCGAATTGGTCTGCAGCTTGTCGATGATGTCCGGCGTGACCTTACCGCTGCGGTACACCTGGATGACTTCGTCGAGCAACTGGCGCGGCAGGATCTTTTCGCGGCGCAGGTAGATCAGGCGTTCGATGATCAGCGCCAGGGCAATGATCGAGGCAATCAACAACAACCAGATGGGCCAGCCGGCGGCTTGAAGAATGGCGAGCAAATCGAACTCCTGGATAAGTAAAAATCAACACATCGGACGACACGTCCGGGAATTGCGCAATGTAACGTGTTGCTCGATTTGCAGCAAGTAGAGTTCTGCACACTTTCTGTGGACAAAAGTGTGCGCAATGCCGTCCTCGCTTCCCTACCTGCTTGATTCTTATAGGATATTTTCTCGTGCATAAAAACGCGGCAGGATCGGCTTTTGATTCACCATAGAAACTTTCTATTGCTGACTGGGCGGATAGTTGCTCACAATTTCTGTGGATAAATTTGTGCGGAACCCACCCTTCCAACCCCAAGTCATTGATTCCTTTGAGAAAATTTAAAAGATGAAAAATGATGCAGATCAGGTAGCACCCAAGGCACCTCGCCTGGCCTGACGTTTCTGCACATTTATTGTGGACAAAAGTGTGCGCAAGCGGACCTGGCCTTGCCAAGTCCTTTGATTTCAAAGGGAAAAATCGCCGAGCTCAATTTTTGAGCAGCCTGGATCGCCCATGGACCGCCCGGCTTTGCACACAAACTGTGGAAAACAATGTGAGCAAAGTATGTGGCTAGTCCACAAGCCCTTGATTCCATGAAGAAAACCTTGTCCAGCCCACTTTTTGGGCAGGCATGGCGTTGCCGCTTCCTTTTCCCGGCCCTCCGCACCGATGCCGGCCTTTCCCACCGATGGCGGCCGGTCGCCGGCGCTTGCGGTATAGTCCACGTTCTCCACAGACCGGCGTGCGCGCCGCCGATGTTCTGCACAAATTTTGTGGAAAAGATTGTGAGCAAGGCCCTTGATCTATATCAAAGTCTTTGAATTTAAAGGACAAATACCCACTGCGCGTTTTTTCAGCAGCAGTGCACAGGCGTGGACAGCTTGCCGTCCAGCCGCGACAATACGTGCCGTCGGCCCCATGTGTGCACATAAATTGTGGAAAACAATGTGCGCAAGCCTGCAGACATTGCGCTAAGTGCTTGATTGCTTAGATAAAACATCTGCAAGCCTGATTTTTAGGCAGCGCGGTTTATCCACTTCCCCACAGTTTCTGTGGATAAGATTGTGGCCAACTGGGGTCGGACACACGGAAGCCTTTGATCCGTAAGGAAATTTTGTTTCTGCATCGAAATCAGGCAGCAAGCTTTTCCATTAAAAATCAAACGTTTACAAAAACTACTTACCGCAACACTGCAGATATTAATTCGACAATAGACAGGCAGGATGTTGTGGACAGTTCCCTATAGCTCAGCCATATGTTCAGTAACGACGACGCCGATCCGGCCTACGCGGCCCCACCCGTCCTGACCGTCACCGCCCTCAACCAGCAGGTGGCGCGTCTGCTCGAGCGCACCTTCCCGCTGATCTGGATCGGCGGCGAGATCTCGAATTTCACCCGCGCCGCTTCCGGCCACTGGTACTTCACCCTGAAGGATGACGCGGCCCAGGTCCGTGCCGTCATGTTCCGCGGCCGTGCCCAGTACGCCGGCTTCGTCCCGCGCGAAGGCGACAAGGTCGAGGTGCGCGCGCTGGTCACGCTGTACGGGGCGCGCGGCGACTACCAGATCAACGTCGAGGCGATCCGCCGCGCCGGCGTCGGCGCCCTGTACGAATCCTTTCTGCGCCTGAAGGAAAAGCTGGCCGCCCAGGGCCTGTTCGACGAAGACCGCAAGCGTCCGCTGCCGCTGTTCGCGCGCACCGTCGGCATCGTCACGAGTCCGCAGGCGGCAGCGCTGCGCGACGTGCTGACCGCCCTGAAGCGGCGCGCGCCGCACGTGCGCGTGGTGCTGTACCCGGCGCCGGTGCAGGGCCAGGGCGCGGCCGAGAAAATCGCCGATGCCATCCAGACCGCCTCGCGGCGCGCCGAGGTCGACGTGCTGATCGTGTGCCGCGGCGGCGGTTCCATCGAAGACCTGTGGAGCTTCAACGAAGAGCCGGTGGCGCGCGCCATCGCCGCTTGCGCCATGCCGGTGATCTCGGGCGTGGGACACGAGACCGACTTCACCATCGCCGACTTTGCCGCCGACCTGCGCGCCGCCACGCCCACCGCCGCCGCCGAGCTGGCCGTCACCGCGCGCGCCGACTGGTTGGCCTCGCTGTCGGCCGACGCCGGCGACCTGCGGCGCGCCATGGAACGCATCCTGGCGGACGCCAACCAGGGCTTGGACAACCTCAGCCGGCGCCTGCTGAGCCCATCGAGCCGGATCGATAACCAGCGCGTGAAACTTCTGGCCATGGCCAGCACTCTGACCCATGCGGTGCGCGCGCCGCTCAACCGGCACAGCGTGGTGCTGGCCCAGCTGCAGCAGCGCTGGGCGCGCCATCGTCCCGATCCGCGGGCGATGCGCACCCAGCTGGCGTCCGAACAGCGCCACCTGGTGGCCAGCATGGCGGCCCAGCTGCGTGCGCGGCGCGAGAGCCTGCAGGCGCTGTCGGCCCAGCTCGAACTGCTGAACCCGCAGCGCACGCTGGAGCGCGGCTACGCCATCGTCAGCAACGCCAAGGGCAAGGTGCTGCGCGCGCCGGGCCAGATCCAGCCGCGCGACGTGCTGCAGGTGCGCCTGGCCGAAGGCAGCGCCGAGATCGCCGTGGCCGGGGTGCAGCAGGTGCTGGAATAGTCATATGAACAAGTGCTTGACGAAATAACAGGCCAGACATGCAACGTTGTGTTATCCGGTTTAGAATAAGCGCCCGATTCGGAACAATTCACCGTCTCTAACTAACAAGGAACAAGACATGGAACATACTCTGCCGCCGCTGCCGTATGCCAAGGATGCACTCCAGCCGACCATGTCGGCTGAAACCCTGGAATACCACTACGGCAAGCACCACCAGGCTTACGTCACCAACCTGAACAACCTGATCAAGGGCACCGAGTACGAAAACATGCCCCTGGAAGAGATCATCAAGAAATCGCAGGGCGGCGTCTTCAACAACTCGGCCCAGGTGTGGAACCACACCTTCTTCTGGAACTGCATGACCCCGAACGGCGGCGGCGCGCCGACCGGTCCGGTGGCCGACGCGATCAACGCCAAATGGGGTTCGTTCGACAAGTTCAAGGAAGAGTTCCAGAAATCGGCCGTGAGCAACTTCGGTTCGGGCTGGACCTGGCTGGTGAAGAAGCCGGACGGCACCGTCGACATCGTCAACACCTCGAATGCCGGTACCCCGCTGACCACCGAAAACAAGGCCCTGCTGACCGTCGACGTCTGGGAGCACGCCTACTACATCGACTACCGCAACGCGCGTCCGAAGTTCGTCGAGTCGTGGTGGAACCTGGTCAACTGGGACTTCGTGAACCAGAACCTGGCGTAAGCACGCGTCATTGCATCATTACACAGCCCGCTTCGGCGGGCTGTCGTCGTTTACGGCCGCCGCTGTGCCAAATGCGCTCCGCAACAAGCCGCTTGAATGTAGAATTTCTATCATTCTTTCTGCATGCGGTGCACCTTGATCGAGGAACGACTTCTAAACCTGCAGGACCTCTGCAATAACGCGACCGTGGCGCTGTTCATCATGGACCATCGCCAATACTGCGTGTACATGAACCCGGCGGCCGAGCAGCTCACCGGCTACACGCTATCCGAAGTCAAGGGCGCACCCCTCCACGATTTCGTCCACCATACCCGGCCGGACGGCAGCCACTACCCGCTGGAAGAATGTCCGATCGACCGTGCGGCGCCGGCCAACATGCAGGAGCGGGGTAACGAAATCTTCGTCCACAAGGACGGAACCCTGTATCCGGTCACCTTCACCGCCAGCCCGATCCGGCGCGACGGCGTGGCCGTCGGCACGGTGATCGAAGTGATGGATGCCCGTCCCCAGCGCGAACAGGATGCGATCCGCGAGGCGCTGCACGACATCGAGCTGCTGATCCTGCAGGAACTCGACCACGAGAAAATCGTCCAGACGGTCACCGACACCGCGACCCGGCTGACCGGCGCGCAGTTCGGCGCCTTCTTCTACAACGTGCGCAACGAAGCGGGCGAGTCGTACACGCTGTACACGATTGCCGGCGTGCCCAAGGAACATTTTTCGAAATTCCCCCTGCCCCGCAACACGCGCCTGTTCGGCCCGACATTCAGCGGCGACGGCATCATCCGCTGCGACGACGTCCGTCAAGACCCGCGCTACGGCCACTCCGCGCCCTACCACGGCATGCCGGCCGGGCACCTGCCGGTCTGTTCCTATCTCGCGGTCCCGGTCAAGCTGGGCAACGGCGAGGTCATCGGCGGCCTGTTCTTCGGCCACGAGAAGCCGGCGATGTTCAGGGCACAGCACGAGGAAGTCGTGGAAACGCTGGCGGCCCAGGCGGCGATCGGCATGAACAAGGCGGCCTTGTACCGCGAGGCGGTGTACGCGCAGCGGCGCGCCGAACAGGAAGCGCTCGAGAAACAGCGCCTGTACGAAGATGCCGCACGCGCCAACGAAGTGAAGGACCAGTTCCTGGCGACGGTATCGCACGAGCTGCGTACGCCCTTGACCTCGATCCTCGGCTGGGCCCAGATGCTCACCTCGGGCAAGCTGAATCCCTCCATGACCGACCGGGCCGTCGCCACCATCGAACGCAATGCCCGCGCGCAGGCCCAGATCGTCGAGGACCTGCTCGACATCTCGCGCATCGTCAGCGGCAAGCTGCGCCTCAACGTCCAGCTGTTTTCCCCGCACATCGCGGTCGAAAGCGCGGTCGAGGCGATGCGTCCCGCGGCGCTGGCGAAGTCGGTCGCCCTGCAGGTGGTGGTCGACCCGCTGGCCGGTCCGATTTCCGGCGATCCCGAACGGCTGCAGCAGATCGTCTGGAACCTGGTCGCCAATGCCGTGAAGTTCACGCCCAAGGGCGGGCGCGTCCACCTGGCGCTGCAGCGCGATCAGTCGAACGTGCAGATCGTCGTGACCGACAACGGCGCCGGCATCCCGCCCGACTACCTGCCGCGGGTGTTCGACAGTTTCACGCAGGTCGATTCGTCGTCGAGCCGCAAGCATGGCGGCCTTGGCCTGGGTCTGGCGATCGTCAGGAAGCTGGTGGAACTGCATGGCGGCACCGTGCAGGCGCACAGCGACGGCCTGGGCAAGGGAGCGTCGTTCACGGTGAGCCTGCCGGTCGCGCCGCTCGCCTACGGCCAGGCCGCGCCTGCCCCGCAGCATGCCGGCACGGCGCATGCCATGCCGCAGGACACCGAGCAGTTCGGCCTGTCCGGCATGGTCGTGCTGCTGGTCGAGGACGACGACGATGCGCGCGACATGCTGTCATCGGTCCTGAGCAGCGCCCATGCGGTGGTCGAAACGGCCGGCAGCGCCGAAGAGGCACTGCTGCTGTGGGAAGGCATCCAGCCGGACATGATCGTCAGCGACATCGGCATGCCGGGCATGGATGGCCACGCGTTCATCGCCGAGATCCGCAAGCGCGAGACGCAACAGGGACGGACTGCGACACCGGCCGTCGCGCTGACGGCGTATGCCCGCGTGCAGGACCGCATGCGCGCGCTGACGAGCGGTTTCCAGATGCACGTCGCCAAGCCGGTCGAGCCGGCGGAGCTGTTGACCGTGCTGTCGACGCTGCGTTCCTGGCGCAGCGCCTGAGCGGCTTCGCCGGCGGACGCCAGGGATGCCTCAGGCCTGACCGTCCGCCGCGAACCCCGCCCACACGATCTCCAGCTCCATGCCGATCGAGCGCGCCAGCCCGTCCAGGTCCGGGAACAGGGTCGCATTGGTGACGTTCATGCGGTACAGCGCCTTCATCGCCTCGTCGCGCACCATCGGGGGCAGCACGATCTTCTTCAGCAGCGTGGCGGGCTCGCCGTAGTGCTGCAGGATCTCGTCGAAGGGCTTGTCGAGCATGCCCGGCACCACCAGCGTGCCGGATTGCGCCACCAGGCGCCGGTCCATCTCGGTCGGCTCGCCGGTCCAGATGATGGCGTTGGCGTTGGGCAGGAACAGGCGCTCGAAGTTGCCGGGCTGGCGCGGGTCGATGGCGTCGCGGTCCATGTCCGGATGCTCGCGCGGCACCGCGCGCCACAGGCGCGGCGTGTTCAGCGCGTACACGGCGGCGTCGCCGGTGGCGCGCTCCAGCGCGAAGAAGGCCGCCACGAACGGCGACTTGGTGAAGTCCAGCAGGCGCGTCGGCGCGCCATGGTGCTGCATCAGCGCCAGGCAGCGCAACGCATTGTCCAGCACGCTCGGGTCGCCCAGGTAGTTGTGCGCCTTGCGCCGGAAGATGCGGATCGCGCGCTCCTCGCGCAATCGCCAGCTGGCGTGGTCGGGGATGTAGGCGTTCAGGTAGCGCGACAGGGACGTCAACAGCGGCCAGCGCGCGTCCTGCTGGCCGCGGAAGGCCCAGCCGTCCAGTTCGCTACTCAGTGCCACGAAGTCGATCCAGCTCTTGACGCGTACCTCTTCCATGCAGCGCTCCTTCCATTGATGAGGCGGCCAGGCGCCCCGGCTGAAAGGATAGCATCGGCGCCGCCTGGCCGCCGTCTGCGCGGTTTGTCGCGAAACTGTATGAATTTGTCCTTTCCGGTCGGTAAACATGCTCCGCCGCTACACCTCTTATAGAATGCCGGGTCGGAGGGAACAATCATGTATCGCGTACTGTTGGTGGAAGACGATCCGCGCCTGGCGGACCTGGTGACGGAATACCTGTCCGGCTACGAGTTCTCGGTGGAGCTGGCCACGCGCGGCGACGAGGCGCTCGACCGCTTCCGCGACGTGAAACCCGACCTGGTCGTGCTCGACCTGATGCTGCCCGGGCTGGACGGCATGGTAGTGTGCCGCCGCATCCGCGACATCTCCGAGGTGCCGATCCTGATCCTGACGGCGCGCGAAGACACCTATGACGAAGTCTCGGGCCTGGAACAGGGTGCGGATGACTTCGTGAACAAGCCGGTGCAGCCGCGCGTCCTGCTGGCGCGCCTGCGCGCTTTGCTGCGCCGCAGCCAGCCGAAGGCCGGCGACAGCCGCGTGCTCGAATTCGGCGCACTGCGCATCGTCACCACCGACCGCAGCGTCAGCTGGCGCGGCGAGCCGTGCGTGCTCAGCAATACGGAATACAAGCTGCTGCTGGTGCTGGCCGAAGCGGCGGGCCGGGTGCTGTCGCGCGACGAACTGCTGAAGAAGATGCGCGGGATCGAGTTCGACGGGCTGGACCGGAGTATCGACAACAGCATCTCGAAGTTGCGGCGCAAGTTCGACGATACGGTGTCGGAGAAGATCAAGACGGTGTGGGGCGAAGGGTATCTGTTTTCGCCGTCGGCCTGGAATTGACAGGCACCTATATACAGTGCGTTACCATGTAATTCAACCGACGTCGCCCCTGCGCAGGCAGGGGCCCAAGTTTTCGGCATGCCCGTGAAATTGGGCCCCTGCCTGCGCAGGGGCGACGTTGTTTTATAGTCCGGGTAGATTACGGCCGCTAATTCAACCAGCGTCCGGGTTGCGCGGGCACACCGCTCACTCGAACACCGGCAAGATCGCCAAAGGCACACTCCCGGTCACCACCTGCCCGCGCGCCGCCGCAAAGCGGTACACCACCACCGGCAAGCCCTCCTCGCCCACCTGCGACGGCAGGTTCTCTTCCTGTCCGCCGTCGTGCCGCAGCCGCGCCCCGCCCTCGCCCTTGTTCCGGAACACGAAGCGCACGCCCGCGCACTGGCGGCTGCGGCGCGAGGCGTCGGTCCAGCGCGCGAAGTCCAGCGCCTGGGCGCAGGCGGTGCGCAGTTCGGCGCTGTCGTAGATGCCGTCGGGGCGCGCCGCGATCGCGACCAGCGGGCGCAGCGTGAACGAGATGCCCTTGCTCAGCACCAGCGCGGCATTGTCGTCGTAGGCGGCCTTCTGCAGCGGCAGCGGGGTGCGCCCGAGCGGGTCGAGCGGCAGCTGCAGCCGGGTGGTCTTGCCGGCCAGGGTCAGCTGGACGCCCTCGCCCAGTGCGGCATGGTCCTTCGGCAGCACTTGCAGCTGGCTCTGCAGCAGATGCTTGGGGCCGCCGTACTTGTCGAACACGACCATGGCCCGGTAGGCGTCGCGGTAACTGGCCCACTCGCTGTACTGCCCCTGCCCCTGCCCCTGCGGCTGCAGCTGCGCCGCGGCCGGCCCGGCCGCGCACAGCAGGGCGGCGGAAGCGATGGCAGCGAAGAGTGGGCGGACGTCACGCATCGTCAGAAACGGTAAGCGATGGCGGTCGAGACCGTCAGGTTGGTGGGCCGCTCGACGAGCGGGCTGTCGGCGGCGCTGCCCAGCAGGCGCTTGGCCTGCAGGTTCGTGGTCAGCATCCAGGACGGCGTCCAGGCCCAGTGCCAGCGCACGCCGACGTGGGCATCCTGCAGGCCGCCGCCGGGGCGGTAGGCACCGAAGCGGCTGCGCAGCGCTTCTTCCGGCGTCACGCCGAACCAGGTCTGGTTGTCCTTGCGATTCACGACGGTGACGCCGGCCGCCAGCGACACCCGGTGGCGCGCGCCGATGACGGCGGCCAGGCGCTGCACGCCCAGGTCCAGGCGCGCGCCGTCATGGTCCTTGCCGGACCCGACCAGCGCCGTGCCGGTCAGGCGCCACTGCGGCGTGAGGTAGTAGTTGACGAAGGCGCCGCCCTGCAGGCGCGCGTCGATCTCGTCCAGGCCGCTCAGCGGCCCGTCGTGCAGCCGCGCCGCCTTCTCGATTGGGCTGGCCACGTAGTTGACGACGCCGACGCCGTCCAGGCCATTGCCCCTGCCGGCCTCGTCGCGGCCCGGCAGCACGGCCAGCAGCGGGCCGTATTCCAGCGTGGGGGTATCGGACAGGTGCATCCCGGCGCTCATCCCGGATAGAAAGAGGCCGTTGCTCCATTGGACCTGCAGCACCGGCAGGGCCGACACCTTGCGGCTTCCCGTGCCTTCGTAGCGCGGCGCCGACTGCACGCCCAGCCCCGCGTACATGTCGCGGCTGCCGTCGGGCATCGGATTGAGCGCCGGGGTCTGGGCCCAGGCGCTGCCGCATGCAGCGCTCAGCGCAAGGAAGAGAAGCTTGTTCATGTTCGGCGTGAAAGGATTCGGAAACACAACATTCTACGTGCTTGTGCCAGCGCCTCCCACATTCGGCCGTTTTCGAAAGCGATAAAAAAACCCACCGTCACTCGCGCTTCAGGTGGGCAAACGGAACCTGATACGTCCCCATCGTAAGCGGGACGCGCCGGCGAATCATCCGCGGAATGTCGGACGATTGTCGTCAATTTGTAAATGCGGCCGGCCGGCGCGTTTGCTCCTGGCATTGCTCCGATACAATGCCGGCCATGGCCAAGACCGACGCTGCGGCGTGAACCGCCTCTTCTTCCGCTTCTTCGTGCTCGTGATGCTGTCGATCACGGCGGCGACCTTCGTCATTTATTTCGTGTTCGCGCGCCTGTTCGGCTATCCGCTGGAAGACATCGCGCGGCGCCAGGCCTCGGCCCAGATCTTCCTGATCGAGCATTACGTCGACCAGGCCCCGGCCGACGAATGGCTGGGCCGCCTGAACAAGGTGCGCGAAGTCTCCAGCACGCATTTCGACCTGGTGCCGCTGGCCACCGCGCGCGCCGCCCTGTCCGGCAGCCGGCAGGCGGCGCTGGCGCGCGGCGAGATCGTGCTCGACCCGGCCCGGCGCGCCTTCTTCCGCCGCGTCGACACGCGCGGCGAGCGCTACATCGGCAGCGAGGACGAGGTCATCCACGCCTGGAACCTGCCGATCGACCTCGGCCAGGCGCTGGCGATGGAAGTGCTGCGCTACGTGATCGTGGCGCTGGCCCTGCTGGTGCCGATCGCGCTGTGGTCGCGCGCGCACTGGAAGGCGCTGCAGACGCTGTCGCAGGTGGCCGACGACTTCGGCGCCGGCCGGCTGTCGGCGCGCGCCCGGCTGCGCCCCGCCGACGCGGTCTATCCGCTGGCCGAACGCATCAACGCGATGGCGCAGCGTATCCAGGAACTGCTGGACGCCCAGAAAACCCTGCTGCATTCGGTGTCGCACGAACTGCGCACGCCGATCGCGCGCCTGGAGTTCGGCCTGGAACTGCTGGCCGAGCGCGCCGCCGACCCGGCGCTGGGCAAGCGTATCGATGCCATGGGCGGCGACCTGGCCGAGCTGAACGCGCTGGTCAACGAGCTGCTGTCGATGAGCAAACTGGACAACGCGGCGGAGGCGCAGCGCGCGCCGCTCGACCTGGCGGCGCTGCTGCGCGAATGCGCGGACGGCCTGCATCCGCGGCCGGCGCGGCTCGCGTGTGCGTTCGAGGATACGCTGGGCAGCGTGGACGGCGACCGCCGCCTGCTGGCGCGCGCGGTCGGCAACCTGCTGCGCAATGCCCAGAAGTACGCGGCGGCGCAGGTAAGGCTGTCGGCCACGCGCGCCGGCGGCTGGATCGAGATCGCGGTCGAGGACGACGGTCCCGGCATCCCGGAAACGGAGCGCGAACGCGTGTTCGAACCCTTCTACCGCCTGGACCGCAGCCGCGACCGCGCCACCGGCGGCTTCGGCCTGGGGCTGTCGATCGCGCGCAAGGCGGTTGCGCTGCACGGCGGCACACTGCACGCCGGGGCGTCCGCCCTGGGCGGGGCGCGCTTCGTGATCCGCCTGCCGGCATGAAACAGAACGGCCGCAGCGGGCAATCCCCTGCGGCCGTTCGGATACTGTGGCGATGGACTCAGCGGCCCGGTTTGGGCGGCCGCTCCGGATTGATGTGGGTGACGCCGTACCACAGGTGTTCCCACCAGTGGTCGCGCGAGCGCACCGTCAGCAGGCATTGCTGGTCGATCGATCCCTTGAACACCGGATCCTGGCACTTGTTCGTCATCAGGGCATTGCGCTGGTTTTCCGCGTTCACCAGCGCGATGCAGAGCCAGAACGCAATGGCGAACAAGGCAAGCGCCAGGCACCATGCGACATGGTTCCAGTTGCTGGAATCGAACAAGTGCTCCTCTTCGGGCTTGGACTTGTCGTAAATCTTGAGAATCTTGCCTTCGGCGTCGCTCATGCTGGTTGCTTACTTCACTTCGTTTTCGCTGCCTTGGCGACCAGTGCATCCATCACTTGCAGGGTGGCCTGGAACAGCTGGGGTTCATTGGTGGTCTTGACCGAATTGTAGACAATCGACGGCGCGGTCTGGTACTTGCCGTCGATGACGATGGTCGGTGCGCCTTCGACCTTGTAGTCGGCGACGATCTTGTTCAGCTGGCGCAGCTTGGTCAGCACGCCGAACGAGTTCCAGGCGTTCATGAACGCCGTACGGTCGAGGCCGTTTTTGGTGGCCCAGTCGATGATCGCGTCGTCGCGCATCAGGCGGACGCGGTCCACGTGCACGGCCTTGAACACTTTCGCATGCATCTCGTTGACCTTGCCCATCGCTTCCAGCGTCAGGTACAGGTGGGCTTCCGGATCGCTGGCGCCCTGTGCCGGGATGTGGATGCGGCGCAGGACGATGTTGTCACCCTGCTTTTTGACCCATTGCTCGAACTGCGGTTCCAGCGCGTTGCAGTGCGGGCAGTGGTACATGAAGAATTCGATGACCTCGACCTTCTTGCCCGCGGCCTGCACCGGCTGCGGCTGAGCGAGCGTCACGTATTCGACGCCGTTCTTCGGATCGGCCGGCGAAGCGAAAGCGGTGCTGACGACGAGGCTGGCAGCGAGCAGGGCAAAACGCAGGGAACGCATAGATATCCTTCTGGTGACGGGTTACGGGTACTTTGTTGAACGAACGACCGCGAGATTACCACTTTTTCGCTCTGTAGCCTTAGTCCGGGCTTAGATTTTGCATTTGCTTACCGTAGTTACAGCAGCGCACGGCCTACCTGTCGGCTTATTGACGGCCGACAGCAGCGGAACGTCGCCCCTGCGAAGGCAGGGGCCCAAGTTTGCACGAATCGTCCGCCGCAGATTTTTGTGGCACACGACGAACTTGGGCCCCTGCCTGCGCAGGGGCGACGGTTCACGCGCAAACGCTACGGTTCACGTGCGCGGCATCATTGCGCTTTGTCCCCGCGGCCATGATTGTGCTCTGACCCCGAATCAGAAGTCGTAGCGCGCCGACAGCTTCATCTGGCGTCCGTTGCTCGGGTAGATGCCCGACTTGCAGCCGTAGGCATAGCTGTAGTACTGCTTGTCCGCCAGGTTCAGCCCGGTCGCTGCGATTTCCCAGGCGCCGACCTTTACCGCGTAGCGGGCGTCGAAGGTCACGTACGAGGGCATGCGCGCGTCGCAGGTGTTGCTGAAGTCGCTGCCGTAGCGCTGGCGGTCGGCCCACTGGACGCCGACGTCGGCCGACTGGTTGCCGGCCGGTTGCCAGGCCAGGCGCGCAGTGACCACGTTCTTCGGCACCAGCACCAGTTCGCGGCCGGCGTTCGGGCCGTCGGTGAATTCGGCGTTCACGTGCTGCAGGTGGGCGCTGGCGCGGAAGTCGCGCGTCAAGGCCATCTCGCCGTCGATCTCCAGGCCCTGGCGGCGGGTCGGGTCGAGGTTGGTGTTGGCACCCCAGCCGCCGTTCTGGGTCGGGTCATAGAAGATCTCGTTGTCCAGCTTGTGGCGGAACAGGCGCGCGCTCAGCTTGCGCGCACTGTCGCCGATGCTGGCGCCGATTTCCAGGTCGTGCGAGGTCTGGGCCTTCAGCACGTCGATGCCGGAGCGGTAGCTGTTCTCGTCGACGTTGGCCACGCGGTAGCTCTGCCCCGCCTTGGCGTACACCTCGAGCAGCGGCAGCGGCTTGTAGCTGGCCTGCACGTCCCAGGCGTTCTGCGACTGCGAGCTGTCGTCGCCGGTCACGCCGGCCAGCGCATCGCCGTAGTCCTTGTCGAAGGTCTCGTGGCGCGCGCCGATGGCCAGGCGGCCTTCGTGGGCGGCGTCGAAGCGCAGCTCGTCGCGCAGGTAGATGGCGCGCGAGGTCTGGCTGGCATCGGCCAGCGAGTAGTCGGAAGTGGTCTTGCGCTTCCAGCGGGTCAGGTCGATGCCGCCCACCAGTTCGTTCAGCATGCCGCCCACGTCGCCGAGCCAGCGCGCACGCGGCGAGAACTGGTCCTGGCGGCCGTCGTAGGCGTTCACCGACGGGTAGTCGCTCGACAGGTAGTTGGAGCGCACGTTGCGCTCGCGGTGCGACAGCTCGGCGGCCAGGTCGACCGCGCCCAGGCGGTATTCGCCGAACACCGTGGTGCGGTTGGTGTCGAGCGAACCGAAGTCCTTCAGGGTCGAGGCCTGGGTCGGGTCCTGCTGGAACTGTTCCAGGGTCAGGGCGCCCGGCAGGCGCGATTCCTGCTGCGCGCTTTCCACGCGGATGCCGACGCGCCCGCCGCCATCACGGCCGCCCAGGCGGGTCTGCAGGCCGACGCTGAAGTTGCGCAGGTCGAAGTCGCTGTTGGCGCGGTAGTTCTCGCTGCCCTGGCGCGCCACGGCGACGTCGGCCGTGATGTCGCCGGTGGTCTGGGTCAGCGAGACGCGCACGTCGTGCTGGTGGAAGCGCCCGCCCTCGGCGAACACCGAACCGTGCATGCCCTGGCGGGCGCCGTTGCGGGTGAAGATCTGGATCACGCCGCCGGTGGCGCCTTCGCCGTACAGCACGCTGCTGCCGCCGCGCGTGATCTCGATGCGCTCGACGGTGTCGATCGGGATCGTGGCCAGCACCGGGTTGGCCAGCTCGTTCTCGTTGAGGCGCACGCCGTCCACCAGGATCACCATGTTCTGGGCGCTGTTGGTGCCGAAGCCGCGCAGGTCGAGCGCGAAGTCGGGCGAGGAATCCAGGCTCTGGCGCCCGAACACGCCGCCGATCTTGCGGATGGCGGCGTTGACGTCGTTGACGCCGGCGCGGCGGATCTCGTCCTGGGTGATGACGGTGGCGCCGATCGGCTGCAGCGCGGCGGCGCTGGGGAAGCGCGCGCCTGTGATGACGACGGTGTCGGGGAGGTCCTGGGCAGCGGCGGCGCCGCATGCCAGCGACAGGGCAAAGGCGCAGGCCAGCGCGAGCGGCCGGATGGCCGGTGCGCTGCCGGAAACAACAGCAGAATTCATTGGATGTTCTTATCGATTCGTTCGTCCGGCGCGCGTCCCCGCATGCCGGTGTCCTATGGAAGCGGCGCCCTGCGGCGGCTTCCCCCTGTCCTGGCCGGTATCCGGGCTCGCAAGACCGACTGTTTCACCTTCCTGTGCGCAAAGCACAGTGGTCGTCGAAACAGCCTGCCGCCGACATGACACGTCGAGGCGGCGCTTGCTTACCGTTGCGGGGGCAGCACACGTTCACGCTGCGCCGGTGGCGCGAGCGTTCCGTGTTTCCCGTTTAACTGCACATGCGGAACGCACATGCGGGCACCAGAACCGGGCAATTATACCTTTGATAAAGACGCACCGCCATGCGCGGCCCCGATGCGCCCGGCATAAAAAGTGGCTTCCTGCCGGGGTTCTCGCATATAGTGTGTGTAAAAAGCAAGATCCACTTCGGGGGTGTGCATGCGATTCAGTTCCACGGTGTTCAGGATGAGTGCGGCCGGCATATTGCTGGCCGTGGGGGCCGCGGTCACCGCCGCCATGCTGGTCCAGGGTGCTCCGCCGGCGCCCTCGCCTTCGCCCGCTTCCGCCGCTGCGGACATGCCGGCGAGCGCGCCGGCAGCGGACGGCATCGCGCTGGCGGCGCCGCACGCGGCCGCGGTGACGGTGCCGAGCAGTCCGGATGCCTGGGGCGGCCCGCGCACCGGCAGCGAGCCGACGCTGTCCGACCGCGTGGTGCATTACGAGATCGACGCCACGCTCGACCCGGTCAAGCACGGCGTCACCGGCCGCGAAAAGCTCACCTGGCGCAACCGCAGCGCGGTGCCGGTGAAAAGCGTCTACCTGCACCTGTACATGAATGCCTTCGAGGGTGCCGGCAGCACCTTCTTCACCGAGAAACGCCTGCGCGAGAGCGGCTTCCGCTCCGGCGTCGACACCAAGGACGGCGAATGGGGACACATCGCCCTGCGCGGCGTGAGCCAGGGCGATACGCGCGTGCCCTGGACTTTCGTGCATCCCGACGGCGGCCCCGCCACCGACCACACCGTGGTGCGCTTCGACCTGCCGCAAGCGGTGGCGCCGGGCGCCTCGACCACCATCGGCATCGACTTTTACACCCAGCTGCCGCGCGTGATCGCGCGCACCGGCTACTTCGGCAGCTTCCACCTGGTCGGCCAATGGTTCCCCAAGATCGGCGTGCTGGAACTGCCGGGCGAACGCGGCGCCACCGCCCCGCGCTGGAACGTGCACGAATTCCACCTGAATTCGGAGTTCTACGCCGACTTCGGCAGCTACGACGTGAAGCTGACCGTGCCGAAGGAATACACGGTAGGCGCCACCGGCGAGCGCGTCGGCGCCCCGGTCGAGAAGGACGGCATGCTGACCCACCGCTTCGTGCAGGGCGACGTCCACGACTTCGCCTGGACCGCCGACAAGCGCACCGCCAAGCCGCTGGTCGACACCTGGACCGGTCCGGGCAGCCCGCCGGTCACGGTCACCGTGCTGTATCCGCCCGAGTACCGGGCCAGCGCGGCACCGGCGCTGAAGGCGGCCAAGGATTCGCTGACGTATTTCTCGAACACGCTCGGCCCCTACCCGTATAAAACCCTGACCGTGGTGATCCCGCCCTACAACGCCGAGGAAGCGGGCGGCATGGAATACCCGACCTTCTTCACCGCCGAGGGCTATGCGCGCGCCGATCCCGGCACCCTCACCGAGTACGAGCTGGACTTCGTCACCATCCACGAATTCGGCCACGGCTATTTCTACGGCCTGCTGGCCTCGAACGAATTCGAGGAACCGATGCTGGACGAAGGCCTGAACGAGTACTGGGACTACCGCATGCTGCGCGAGCGCGGCCAGGACATCACCATGGCCACGCCGCTCACCCGCAAGCTCGGCTTCGCGCCGCACTTCAAGGCCTTCGAGGCCGAGCGCGCCGGCACGCCGCGCAGCGACCCGGCCGATGCGATCGGCCAGAACGCCTACGACCGCCTGCAGGGCATCGGTCCGGTGTATGCGCGCACCGCGATCGCCATGCGCGACCTGGAAGCGCAGCTCGGCAAGGACGCCGTCGAGCGCGCCTTCAAGGAATACTACCGGCGCTGGAAGTTCCGCCACCCGAGCGTGGCCGACCTGCGCGAGACGCTCGCCGAAGCGAGCGGCCGGCGCGCCGTCGTGGAAGCGATGTTCGCGCAGCAGGTGTACGCGACCGCGCGCATCGACGACCGCATCGGCGCCTTCAGCAGCCACGAGGAACTGCCGCTGCCGGGCACGCGCCAGAACGGCAGCGCATGGCAGGAAGACAGGCAGGCCGACATCGACAAGCGCATCGAGGACACCCGCGCGCAATGGAAGAAGGCGCACCCTGACGCGCGCGCCGGCACCGGCCCCTATCCGTGGCGCACCGAAGTGCTGCTGCGGCGCCAGGGCGCGCCGGTCGCGCAGACGCTGCGCGTGACCTTCGCCGACGGCAGCGCCGAGACGGTGCGCTGGGACGGCAACGAACCCTGGCGCAAGTTCAGCTGGGTCACACCCAGCAGGGCGGTGAAGGCCGAACTGGATCCGGAGCGGCGCCACTTCCTCGATGTCAGCAAGCTGGACGACACCCGCACGCTCGAACCCGACCCCAGCGCCTCGCGCCGCTGGAGCATGGATTTCGCCGCCTTCATCCAGGCCCTCCTTTCCCTGATCGCGACCGTATGATGAACTCCCAACTCGACGCCCCGTCGCTGGCCCCCGAGAACGACGCCCTGCGCGGCGTGCGCCGCCCGCGCTTCGGCATCCGGCGTGCGCTGCGCGCCGCGGGCGCCGCGCTGCAATGGCGCCTGCTGCTGTGGTGGACCGTGCTGCTGCTCCTGCCCGCGCTGGCGGCCACGCTGCCGGTGTGGCAGATGCTGTCGGCCAGCCTCGATCACTCGGTGTACGCGGCCCAGCTGGCGCACAGGCTCGACATGATCGCGATCGCCGACATCATGGGCGCGGCCCAGGACCGCTGGACCCCGGCGATCAGCGCCGGCAGCCTGGCCGGCGTCGCGCTGACGCTGCTGCTGTCGCCGCTGCTGTCGGGGATGACGATCGCCGCCGCGCGCTCGCCCGCGCGGCTGGGCATGACGGCGCTGCTGGCGGCCGGCGCCCAGGAGTACGCGCGCATGCTGCGCATGCTGATCTGGGCCGCGATCCCGCTGGCCCTGGCCGGCGCGCTGGCCGGCATGCTGTTCCAGGCCTCGGGCCGCAGCGCCGCGACGGCGCTCCTGGAAAGCGACGCCCGGCATGCGGCGCGCAGCGCGGCGCTGCTGGCGGCGCTGCTGTTCGTGGTCGTGCACGCGACCGTCGACGCCGGCCGCGCCCTGCTCGGCAGCGAGCGCCGCCGCAGGTCGGCGGTGGCCGCCTGGTGGGGCGGGGTCAAGCTGCTGCTGCGCCGGCCGCTGGCGCTGCTCGGCACCTACCTGGTCATCACCCTGCTCGGCCTGGCCGTGGCGGCGCTGCTGGCGCTGGCGCGCGTGCAGGTGCCGGCACTGGGCACCGCCGGCACGGTCGCGGCCTTCCTGCTGGCCCAGCTGGTGGTGGTGGTGCTGGGCTGGATGCGCAGCGCGCGGCTGTTCGCGCTGATGGCGCTGGCGAGGGATCAGGCCACCCGCTGACGTCCGCGCTGCGGATCGGCTACCATGGGCATCTCACACTGCCCCAAGGAGCCGCCATGTCCCGCCTGCCCACTTATTTCGTCTCGCACGGAGGCGGCCCGTGGCCGTGGATGAAGGATCAGTACGGTCCGGCGTATGCGCAGCTGGAAGCCTCGCTGGTCGACATCCGGCGCCAGGTCGGCGTGCGGCCCAAGGCGGTGCTGGTGGTCACCAGCCACTGGGAGACCGACGGCTTCACGGTCTCCTCGGGCACGGCGCCGGGCATGATCTACGACTACGGCGGCTTCCCGCCGCACACCTACCAGATCCGCTACCCTGCCCCGGGCCAGCCGCAGCTGGCCGAACGCGTCGCCGCGCTGCTGAACGATGCCGGCCAGCCGGCCGCGCTGGATGCGCAGCGCGGCTTCGATCACGGCACCTTCTCGATGCTGGCCCCGGTCTACCCGGATGCCGACATGCCGGTGGTGCAGCTGTCGATCCGCCACGGCTACGATCCCGCCGTCCACCTGGCCGCCGGCCGCGCATTGGCGCCGCTGCGCGACGAGGGCGTGCTGATCCTCGGCAGCGGACTGTCCTTCCACAACCTGCGCCAGTTCGGCCCCGGCGGCGCGCTGGCCTCGCACGCCTTCGACGCCTGGCTGCAGCACGTGCTGCTGGAACTGTCGCCTGCCGACCGGCGCGACGCCATGCTGCACTGGAGCGAAGCGCCGTATGCGCGCCACGCGCATCCGCGCGAGGATCACCTGGTGCCGCTGTGGGTGGCGCTGGGCGCGGCCGAAGACGAGGCGGCCGCCTGCGTGTACCACGAGGAAGCCTTCTTCGGCAGCCTGACGGTGTCGAGCTTCCGTTTCGGGCAGGCGGCAGCCTAGGGTTTATTCCCAGCCGGGCTCGATCGGGTGGCCCAGCTGCGCCAGGCGCGCCAGCACCCGGTCGCGCTCGATGAAGGCCGCGTGCTTGCCGATCAGCGAGCGCTTCAGGAAAGGAAAGCCCGCGTCGACCAGTTCCAGCGGCCGCACCAGGGTCGGGTCCTTGACCTCGCCGGCATCGCCGAACCACAGCGCGCCCACCGTCATCGAGCGCGCCGCGACCCGCGCCAGGCGCGTCTCCTGCAAACGGATGACGGCGTGCGGATCGCTGATCGACGCGAACGGGAAGAACACCGGGGCCAGCCTGGCCATGCGCAGCCGCGTCACCTTGCGCAGGATGAAGGCATACGACTGGATGTGGTTGGTTATCTGGTTCGAGGCGGTGAAGCCGGTCAGGTCCCAGCGCGGATGGTCGAGCAGGCCCTTCAGGTCGGAAAACGGTCCGAACACGGAATCGTTCAGCACCAGCACGTCCGCCCCCGGCGAATGCCGGCTGATCTGCTGTAGGGCCAGCGTGTAGGCCGAAAAATCGTAGCCGGGCAGGTCTTTCCAGTACAGCGCATCGCAGTATCCGTCCAGATCCGGCGGCAGGTGCGCCGGATCGGGACTGGCGCAGACCACCAGCACGCAGATACCGAGCTCGCGCAGCCGCGACAGCGTGAAACGGTGGGCCGGGCTCAACGCCCCATCGGGCGCGTACATGAAGTAGGCCACCCATTTGCGGGCCGGGCGGATCGCCTTGATCTTGCGCCAGGCCGGCGGCCGGTGCGCGCTGCGGAGGAACAATTCCATCTGCTGGCGCCGTTCCCAGCGCGGGACGATAGACGATTGAAACTCCCAGTTACGGGACAGGCCGGGGACGACATGTTCTCGGGAAGCCGATGACTGCATGGTGGTATCGGTATAAAAACGTCAACGATACCACGGTTCAGCTTGTTTGAAACGAAAAGTATACATCCTGTAACGCATCCGGTTACAGGATGCGGACTCAGGTACCGCGCTTGCCGCGTGCCGCTTCCTCGGCCTTGCGCGCTGCCTTCTCGGCCGCCAGGCGCGCCTTTTCTTCCATCTCGATGCGGTGCCGTTCGAGCGCTTCGGCGCGCGATTGCGGGGTCTCCAGGCTGATGCGGCCGAGCGCGCCCTGGCGGTAATCCTGCAGCAGCACGTGGGCCGCCTTTTCGTAGTCGAAGTCGCCGCCGCGCATGCGGAAACCGCGCCGCGCCGCCACCCCCTCGATCACGCCGACGCCGTCCATGCCCTCGGTCTTGAGGCCGTAGCGTTCGCTCAGCAGGTGCGGATAGCGCTGCAGCAACAGCGTGCCGAGAAATTCGGCCACTTCTTCTTCGATCACGGCATTGGTGCCGACCGCGTGGCTGGCGGCCAGCATCATGCCGTCGCTCTCCATCGCGATCTTCGGCCACAGCATGCCGGGCGTGTCGACCAGCACCGTGAACTTGTCCAGGTAGAGGCGCTGCTGGGTCTTGGTGACGGCCGGCTCGTCGCCGACCTTGGCCACGCGCTTTTTCAGCAGCGCGTTCATCAGGGTCGACTTGCCGACGTTCGGGATACCCATGATCATGATGCGCAGCGGCTTGGTCGGCACGCCGCGGTGCGGGGCCAGCGACTTGCACAGCTCGGGAATGCGGTTGACGTCGGACGGCTTCTTGGTCGTCATCGGATAGGCCGTGACGCCTTCCTGGGCGTCATACCAGGCGGCCCAGGCGGCGGTGACCTGCGGGTCGGCCAGGTCGGTCTTGTTCAGGACCTTCAGGCAGGGGCGCTGGCGGAACTTGCGCAATTCCTCGACCATCGGATTGCTGCTGGCCTGCGGCAGGCGGGCGTCCAGGACCTCGATGACCACATCGATGTTTTCCATCTGCTCCGCGGCTTCCTTGCGGGCGGCGGCCATGTGACCCGGGAACCATTGTATCGACATGCTTTATTCTCAACTATCACCATTCAAAGCGCTATTTTACGCTGGCGCCGCCTGATCGCCGGAGAAATGGCCGCGAAAGCCGCTGCGGACGCCACAGCGGCGATTGAAACCGGACCCGACTGACGATAATATAGCTTCACGTCAATAATTCTCAAAAGCAATGAAAACCCACTTCATGTATCGTGCCCTGGCCGTATGCGCCGCCGCCGCCCTGGCCGGCTGCAGCTCGGTGGTCGCCGTCAAGGACGTGACCGCGGACCAGGAAGGCTATCTGCAGCAGAAATTCGCCCCAGCCGCGGTCGACGCCGCCGTGCTCGCCAAACTGCCGACGGCCGGCGCCGGCAGCTTCACGCGCATGACGATGACGCGCCAGGTGACCAGCGAGGGTACGGACGGCAAGAAGGAAACCGGTACCGCCGTCACCACCTACCGGAACGGCGGCAACGGCATCGTGTACTACAAGACCGAGCACGCGGCCAACGGCATCCCGTTCGGCCTGGGTTACACCGCCTCGTACGCAGGCCTGCTGGCGCTGCGCACCCAGCTGGTGCCGCTGCGCCTGCGTAACACCACGGCAATCTACGAGATCAAGGAGATCGGCAGCATCACGCCGCTGCCGGCCGAGGTCGGCAAGACCTTCGCGGTGCGGTTCAAGACCGGCACCACGATGCAGGTCACCAACTACCAGGACACCGAACGCGCCTGCACGACGGCGCGCCGCTTCCCGGCGGCCGAGCTGAACGGCAAGCTGGCCGGCAACGCCCTCGAATTCAACTGCGAGGAGCGCACCAACAACACGGTGCAGAACCGCAGCACCTGGGCGCTGCTGGAACAGTACGGGTTCGCGGTGCAGACCTCGGGCACCAGCTCGACCAGCAAGTCCACCTATCTCATTACCGGCGTCAGCGGCGGCTGAGCGCCGGCGCATTCGCCCTGTGGCATAGGCTGACCCGGATCGAAGGCGCGCAGTTCCTCGCGCGTCCGTGCCAGGTCCCTGCCGAACTCGGCGAGATAGCGCGATCTTTCCTCGCTCTGCCACTCGGCATCCGAAAAGCCGTCCGGCGCATACGCCTTGCTGGTGTGGACCTTGCCTTCCAGGCGCGGCATTAGCGCGCGGTCGGGGTCGGCGTTTTCCTTCAACAGATAGCCGTCGACGTCGCGCAGGGTGAGCGGCAGCGCGGCGTCGGCGCCCTGCCCGCGGTCGCGCAGCAGCTTGCCGAACACGGTCAGGTCGATCTCGTTGGGGCCGGGGCCGAGCACGTCGTTGAAGGTCAGCAGCGCGAACGGCCGGCCGCGCGCATCGTCGACGCGGCCGCTGACGATGTAGCGGCCGGGCATGCGCACCTCGGCCTGCAGGTAGAAATGCAGCGAACCGTTTTCCACCGCCTCGCGCACCGGACCGCTCCACACCGCCGGCAGCTCGGGCGTGTGGATCACGTCGAAGTTGACCACCCCGCTCCTGCCGCTGCTGCCGATGGTGTAGCGCACCTCGGTACGGATGGTGCCGCCGAAGCCGGCCAGGCCGCTCTGCCCCGGGGCCAGCATGGCCGCGTAGGCGCCGTCGTTCGCGGCCGGGTCGGCGCCCCTGCCGTCGTCGGCAAAGGAGAGCGCCACCTGGGGCGCCGGACGCGCGGCACCGTAGACAATGCCGCGCGCCAGCGCGCGCGTGATCACCAGCGGCAGCAAGCTGCCCGCGGCATCGACCGCGCGGATCGTGAAGGCCACCGTCTCGCCGGCGGCCAGGTAGACGCGCGACTGCGTGGTCTGGATCCGCACTTCGCTGTCGGACCCGCCGCCGTCGAGGCGCATCGGATTGGTCTCGGCGACCGGCGCGTTCGGCGTGTTCTGGTCGGGGTTGTCGGCCATCGGGCGCGCGCCGGGCGGGTAGCGGCTGGCGGCGCGGTAGCTGCAATACGTATGGTCGGCAAATCGCAGGCGCTGGAGCAATTCGCGGTGCCGGCGCGCGCGCTCGGCGGGCACGGGCATGCCGGTCCCTTCGGCGGCGCCGGCAGGCAGCCGGGCGTGCACCACCGGCGTCGCGGCCGCGGCGGTGGTCGGCAGCGCTTCGTGGTGGCGGGCGAAACGCCAGAACGCCAGCGCCAGCGCCAGCATCAGCAGCGCCGCCAACACCAGCAGCGGGCCCCGGCGCCGCAGCCGCGACTGCGCCGGCGGAGTCCGTGCGGGCCGGTCAGCGCGCATTGACCGCCACCGCGGCCCGCATCACCGAGACGATCCCGCCCCAGCTCCCGTTGGTGTAGTGGTTGTAGTCTTCGCCGTCGTCGCGGAAAGCCACCGAATGGTTGGCCCACTTGACGCTGCCGCCCTGGTTGGGCGCGTTGCCCAGCGTCAGGTCGTCGCAGAACCAGTCGCCCGGATTGCACAGCGAGCGTCCCGCACTGCCGGCGACGCCGCCGGCGCTGTGGTAGGCCTCGACCTCGTCGTCCTGGCCCGGCAGCACGCCGGAGTACAGCGTGCCGCGCGCACCGGCGTACATCCAGAAGCCGACCCCGCGCGTCTCGTTGTGGTTGTACATGGCGCGTGCGGTGGCGACCTTCAGGTCCTGCACCAGCGGCTCGGAAGTGGTCCAGGAACCGATGTCGGCCAGTTCGGAGCCGCCGCCGGAACCGGCCGCCGAGGCGACCCACTTGATGTTCCAGCCGGTCTGCGTTGTGCTCCCACCTGCGCCGGCAGCGCCGCACACGCCGCTCGCGTCGGCCACCGCGTTGCGGATGGTGCGACTGGAGCCGCCGTAGTTGGCCAGCGTGTAACCGATCAGCAGGTCGCCGGCGCTGTGGGTGGCGATGTAGCACCAGTTGGTGCCGGTACAGAAGCAGTCGAGCGCATCGCGGATGCGTGGGCTCTGGGAGGCGATGCTGCCGCGGCCGTCCCAGTTGACGGCCTTTTTATTGACGCCGGCGGCCACCGAGGCCGGCCCCCAGTAGGTCCAGCTGTCGTAGTTGCCGACGATGCCGCCGCCGGTGCGGCCGTTGATCCACAGCGTGTAGTTGGCCGCCGATGCCAGGCCGGCGGCGCCGAGCAGGCTCAGCGCAATCACGAAGCGCGGCAAAGAGCGCGGCAAAAAGCGCAGCAGTCTCATCATCCCCTCCGCTCATGGTTATCGTGGAGGTTAGATGCGGCCGCGTGCGCGCGGTTCTCAGTCCAGCTCGGCCAGCGCCTTGACGTGCGCCACGACGCTGCGTCCCAGCGCCGATAGATTGTAACCACCCTCGAGGCAGCTGACGATACGGCCCCCGGCGTGTTCCCTGGCGACCTCGACCAGCCGGTGGGTGATCCAGGCGTAATCGGCCTCGACCAGCGCCATGCCGCCCAGGTCGTCTTCGCGGTGGGCGTCGAACCCGGCCGAGACGAAGATCATCTGCGGGCGGTGGGCGTGCAGGGCCGGCAGCCACTGTTCCAGCACGATCTTGCGCACCACGTCGCCGCCGCTGCGGGCCGGGACCGGGATGTTGACGCTGGTCGGCGTCACCGGGGCCGGTTCGCTGTACGGATAGAACGGATGCTGGAAGAAACTGGCCATCAGCACGCGCGGGTCGTCGCGGAAGGATTCCTCGGTGCCGTTGCCGTGGTGGACGTCGAAGTCGACGATCGCCACCCGCTCCAGGCCGTGCGCTTCCAGCGCGTGGCGCGCCGCGATCGCGACGTTGTTGAACAGGCAGAAGCCCATCGGCTCGGACGGGCGCGCGTGGTGGCCCGGCGGACGCACCGCGCAGAAGGCGTTGTCGATGCTGCCGGCGATCACCGCATCGGTGGCGGCCACGGCGGCACCGGCGGCGCGCAGGGCGGCGCGGTAGCTGTCCTTGCACAGCAGGGTGTCGCCGTCGAGCGGGTAGTGCTCGCCGGCGGGCGGCAGGTTGTCGCGCACCAGGTCGAGCGCGCCGCGGCTGTGGTTGCGCAGGATCGCGCCCTCCTCGGCCGCCGGTGCGCTGCAATGCTCGACCAGGCCGTCCAGGCGCGCCAGGATCAGCTGGTCCTCGATCGCGCGCAGGCGCGCCGGGGACTCGGGGTGCCAGTCGCCCATGTCGTGCAGGAGACAATCCGGATGGCTGTAGATTGCAGTGCTCATGGTGTGTGCCGGTTTGCGTACTCGTGGGGGTTGCTCATCCGTGCCGCCACCGATGCCCGGTTCTCGCATAGAATCGAGTCGGATGCATGTTGACGCACGAATAAAAAGATTGCCGATGACGCTAATCTACCATGGGGCCAAGGCTTGCGCAGCGTGCTGTCCACCCTGAACCACGACAGGAAGGAATTCATGTTCAACAATCTGCATGCGGCGGCGCGCCAGGTCAGCCAGATCGTGGTCGGCAAGGACCGCCAGGTGCGCCTGGCCCTCACCTGCCTGCTGGCCGGCGGCCACCTGCTCATCGACGACGTGCCGGGCGTCGGCAAGACCACGCTGGCGCACGCGCTGGCCCTGTCGCTCGGCCTGAAGTTCAACCGGGTCCAGTTCACCAGCGACCTGCTGCCGGCCGACGTCGCTGGCATTTCCGTCTACGAGCGCGAAAAGAACGGCTTCGCCTTCCACCCGGGCCCGATCTTCACCCAGGTGCTGCTGGCCGACGAGATCAACCGTGCCACTCCGAAAACCCAGTCCGGCCTGCTGGAAGCGATGGAGGAGCGCCAGGTGTCGGCCGACGGCGTCACGCGCGCCCTGCCTGAACCCTTCTTCGTGATCGCCACCCAGAATCCCGCGCACCAGGTCGGCACCTTCCCGCTGCCTGAGTCCCAGCTCGACCGCTTCCTGATGTGCCTGTCGCTGGGCTATCCGGACGCCGCCGCCGAGCGTGCCCTGCTGATGGGCGAGGACCGGCGCGCCATGCTCAAGACGCTGCAACCGGTGATGCAGCCGGCCGAGCTGATGGAAGCGCAGCGCGCGCTGCGCGCGATCCACGCCTCCGGCTCGCTGATCGACTACCTGCAGGCGCTGGCCCAGTCCTCGCGCTCGGGCCAGCTGTTCGCCGAAGGACTGTCGCCGCGCGCCACGCTGGCGCTGCTGCAGGCGGCGCGCGCCTGGGCCGCGCTGGAGGGACGCGACCACGTGATCCCGGAAGACATCCAAGCGCTGCTGGTGCCGGTCTGTGCGCACCGCCTGCGGCCGCTGAAGGCGGCGCACGGCACTGCGATGGCCAGCCGCGACCTGGTGCTGCAGCTGCAGAAATCGGTGCCGGTGTAACGGCATGAGTACGACGGCATGAAAGCGGGCGTGGTCGAGCGGTCGGAATCGCTGTGGTCGGGCTGGCTGCGGCGCAGGCGCGGCGTCTGGCGCACGCGCGCCACCGCCAGCGACAGCGGCGAGGTCGAGCTCGGCCAGCGCCGCGTTTACATCCTGCCGACCGGCGCCGGCATGGGTTTCGCGGCACTGCTGCTGGTGCTGCTGATCGGCTCCATCAACTACAACCTCGGGCTCGGCTTCGGCCTGACCTTCCTGGCCGCGGCCTGCGCCGTGGTCGACATGTTTTATACCTATCGCAACCTGGCCCACCTGCGCCTGCGCGCCGGACGCGCGCCCGACGTCTTCGCCGGCACCGAGGTGCCGTTCGAACTGCACCTCGCCAATCCGACCCGCTACGACCGCTTCGCCGTGTTCGTCGACGTCGACGACGCGCCCGAGCCGCGCCACCCGGTCGACGTGGCCGCCGGCGCCGGCGCGGTGCTGGTGCTGGCGGCGCCGACCGAACGGCGCGGCTGGCGTCCGGCGCCGCGGGTGCGCCTGACCTCGCGCTTTCCGCTCGGCCTGTTCCGCGCCTGGAGCTACTGGCAGCCGGACAGCCGCGCGCTGGTCTACCCGGCCCCGGAACACGATGCGCCGCCGCTGCCGATGAGCGGGCGTCCCAGTCCGGACGGCAGCGGCAGCGCCGGCAGCGACGATTTCGCCGGCGTGCGCAGCTACCAGCCGGGCGACCCGCTGCGCCACCTGGCCTGGCGCCAGATCGCGCGCCTGGACCCGGCCGACGGCGGCCAGCTGGTCACCAAGCAGTTCGAGGGCGGCGCGGTGGACCGCCTGGTACTCGATTTCGATGCCCTGCCGGCGCAGCTCGACGTCGAGGTGAAACTGGCACGCATGACGCGCTGGGTGCTGGAAGCCGAGCTGCGCACCCTGCCCTATGCCATGCGCCTGGGACGCATCGATTACGACACCGCCCTCGGCCCGGCGCATCAGGCCGCCTGCCTGCGCGCGCTGGCGCTGTACGGCCTGCCCGAGCGGGAGGCGCCGTGAAAGCACGCCTCCCGCAACTCGCCGGTGCGATGCCGCTGGCGCGCGACAAGCAGGACACCCTGCTGCTGCTGGGCAGCGCGCTGCTGGTGCTGGCCCCGCACGCGGCCCACCTGCCGCTGTGGGTGTCGCTGCTGTGCGGCGCCACGCTGGCCTGGCGCGCCGCCATCACGCTGCGCGGACGGCGCATGCCGCGCAGCCTGGTGCTGGTGCCGATCGCGGCGGTGGCGATGGCCGGCGTGCTGCACAGCTACCACACGCTGCTGGGCAAGGATGCCGGCGTCGCCATGCTGGTACTGCTGGTGGCCTTCAAGATGCTGGAGATGCATGCGCGGCGCGACCTGTTCGTGGTGATCTTCCTGTGCTTCTTCCTGGTGCTGACGAATTTCTTCTATTCGCAGAGCATCGGCACCGCGCTGCTGATGCTGGCTTCGCTGGTGGCGCTGCTGACGGTGCAGCTGTCGTTCCAGCTGACCGGGGCGGTGCCCAAGCTCGGCACGCGCCTGCTGATGGGCGGACGCATCCTGCTGCTGGCGGCGCCGCTGGCGGCCGGCGCCTTCGTGCTGTTCCCGCGCGTCGAGGGACCGCTGTGGGGCATGCCGGACGACACCCGCAGCGCCCGCACCGGCCTGTCGGACACCATGTCGCCGGGCCAGATGTCCAACCTGGCGCAGTCCGCGGACACCGCATTCCGGGTCCGCTTCGAGGGCCCGGTGCCGGCCCAGCCCCAGCTGTACTGGCGCGGCCCGGTGCTCGGCAACTACGACGGCCAGACCTGGACCCGGCTGCAGCCCGGCCAGCGTCCGTCCCGGCCGCCCCCGCTGTCGATCGCGGTCAAGGGCGCGCCCCTGCGCTATCAGGTGACACAGGAAGCCTCGAATGCACGCTGGCTGTTCGCGCTCGAGATGCCGCAGATGCTGCCGGTGCTGCCCGACCGCGGCGTGTCGCTCAGCCCCGAGCTGGAAATCCAGGCCAACGCCCCGCTCACCCGGCGCGTGCGCTACGACCTGGCCTCCTACGTAAACTACCGCCTGCAGAGCGACATCGGCCTGGAAGACGGCGCCCAGTGGCTGCTGCTGCCCTACGGCGCCAATCCGCGCGCGCTGGCCGCCGGGCACCGGCTGCGCGCCGCCGAAGCCGATCCGGCCAGGCGCGCGCAGGCGGTGCTGCGCGACTTCGCCTCCAAGGGCTACTCGTACACGCTGCAGCCGCCGCTGCTGACGGGCGCGGACTCGGTCGACGAATTCCTGTACCGCACCCGCGCCGGCTTCTGCGAGCATTACGCCGGCGCCTTCGTGTTCCTGATGCGCGCCGCCGGGGTGCCGGCGCGGGTGGTGACCGGCTACCAGGGCGGCGAACTGAACCCGATCGACGGCTACCTGACCGTGCGCCAGTCGGATGCGCACGCCTGGGCCGAGATCTGGCTGCAGGGCCGCGGCTGGGTGCGCGTCGACCCCACCGCCGCGGTCTCGCCGCTGCGCGTGCAGCGCGGCCTGTCCGGCGCCCTGCCCCAGCAGGCTCCGTTCGGCATGGGCATGCTGGGCAGCCTGATCCAGCCGGACCCGGATTCGCTGCTGGCCAGGCTGCGCTATGCGATCGGCGCCGCCAACAACGGCTGGAACCAGTGGGTGCTGAACTACAATCCGCAGCGCCAGCGCGACCTGGTGCAGCGCCTGCAGGGCAGCCTGTTCGACTGGCGCAGCGCGGCCGTGCTGGTGCTGGCCGGCCTGGTGTTGCTGGGTGGCGCAAAATTGTGGCGCCGGCGCCGGGTCGACCCGGTCGATAGGCTATACTCGGCGCTGTGCGGGCGCCTGGCCCAGCTCGGGTTGCCGCGCGCGCCCGACGAAGGGCCGACCGCCTACGCGGCGCGCATCGCCGCCGGCGCGCTGGCGCCGGGCGCGCGCGCCGCCGCCGGCGAATTCCTGCGCCACTACAGCGCCTACCGCTATGGACCGGCCGCCGGCCATGCACCGCGCTTGCTTCCGACCCTGAAAGATTTGCTGTCCCGAGTTCGATGAAATCCTTCCTTCCGCTGTTGCTCGCCCTGGCCTTCGGTGCCGGGCAGGCCTCCACTGCCTTTGCCGCCTCGTCCACCCAGCACGCCGCCGGCGCCAAATCCGTCAAAAAGGCCGGCAAGGCCGGCAAGACCGCAAAGTCGAAAACGGCCGCCAAGGCTGCCGTGGTGGCCGCCGCCGCGGCCGCCGCGCGTCCGAAGATCGACTACGACGGCGACGCGGCCAACTTCAGCGAATGGCAGGCGGTGCGCGATTTCGAGGACGAACTGGTCGCCAGCCAGGGATTCGACCGCGCGGCGCTCGACGAGACCATCCGCCAGATCCGCTTCATCGATTCCGCGGTGCAGCTGGTGAAACCGGCACCGCCGGGCAAGCCCAAGAACTGGGCCACCTACAGCGAGCGTTTCATCGAGCCGATCCGCATCGGCGCCGGCGTGCGCTTCTGGAACGAGAATGCCGACACGCTGGCGCGCGCCGAGGCGCAGTACGGGGTGCCGGCCGAGATCATCGTCGGCATCATCGGGGTGGAAACGATCTACGGCCGCGATACCGGCCGCTTCCGCGTGGTCGACGTGCTGGCCACCCTCGCTTTTGCCTATCCGGAAGCGCCGAACCGCAGCGAGCGCATGGCCTTCTTCCGCGACGAGCTGGCACACACCCTGGCACTGGCGCGCAAGGAAGGCATCGATCCGTTTTCGCTGCTGGGCTCGTTCGCCGGTGCGGTCGGCATGCCGCAGTTCATGCCGGGCAATATCCTGAAATATGGCGTGGACTACGACGGCGACGGCGTCGTCGACCTGCGCGGTTCGCCGGCCGACGCCATCGGCAGTGTCGCCAACTTCCTGATCGAACATGGCTGGGATCGCAACAACCGCGGACCGGCCGTGTTCGAAGCGAACGTGGCACCGAGCATGGCGTGGCAGCCGCTGGTGGGCGGACTGACAGCGCGCTACCGCGTGGCCGAGCTGCAGAATGCCGGCGTCGCCACCCGCACTGCGCTGCCGGAAGAGCGCCAATATGGACTGATCGACCTGCAGAACGGGGCCGACCCGACCGAGTACTGGGTAGCAACTGGTAACTTCTTTGCAATCACCCAGTACAATCGCAGTTATTTTTATGCTATGTCGGTGATCGAACTCGGACGCGCCGTGAAGTTATCGCGCGGGTTATAATCCTTGCTCAGGCAGAAACTTTGTATCAGTTTGTAACCACTTCATGCCCCTACTGAAGAGCTGGTGTCGTCCTGATAATGATATACCCCCGGGGTGTATCCGCGTTTCTGCCAAACAGTTCTCCTAAGAAACACGGTACGCATTCCGCATACCCCCTGTTTCGTTGTCATTCCCCTATTCATTTATGTAAGCGTGCGGCCACGCATCGATAATTGCTTTACACTTAAGTTTAAATAAAAAACAATTATTATTTCAGTGACTTTGTGAGAGAATTGCATTGAGGCTATTGTTGCGATGAGACAACGAACGCAATGGTGCCTACTGATATTTATTGCTCTTAAGTACTAAATTAGAAATTAGTTGTATAATTTAGTAGAAATTTTCGAAACGTTTTGCATAACGCGTCGGCATTTCAGCCAGCGAGCTCAAGTAAACCTGAATAGGAATAGTGACCATCATGACCAACCAAGTCGGTATTGATATGAACAGTGATTCGGAATCCGATGAACTGCTGCAGTACAACCCGAACCGCCTGCTCGACACCCTGATCGAGAACCTGCGCCTGAAAAACGATGCCGCCCTATCGCGCGCGCTGGAAGTCGCACCGCCGGTGATCTCGAAGATCCGCCACCACCGCCTGCCGGTCGGCGCTTCGCTGCTGATCCGCATGCACGAAGTCAGCGACCTGTCGATCCGCGACCTGCGCTACCTGATGGGCGACCGCCGTGCCAAGTTCCGCATCAGCGACAAGCAGTTCAAGCCGAAAGACAAAGACAACAACGCAGGCATCGGCGCCGAGTAATCGTGGGCACCGGACCGGACGGCGGCCCCCCAAGCGTAGCCGCCGCAACGTCCTTCCTGCCTTGACGGCAGCCATTTGTGGTAAGCCTTGTTGCCCGAACCGGGAACAGGGAGATTGTTTTCCCTCAGCGGGAACCGCCCAGCGCCCAAACGTCGCGCCGGGAACGAGATGGATCAGGCGGGAAATACACCCGTCGACAGATAACGATCGCCGCGGTCGCAGACGATGAACACGATCGTCGCATTCTCCACGGTCTGCGAAATGCGCAGTGCGATTTCGCAAGCGCCGGCCGCGGAAATACCGCAGAAAATCCCCTCTTCGGCCGCCAGACGGCGCGCCATTTGTTCCGCAGCAGCCTGGGTCACGCCTTCCACCTGGTCGACCCGGGCCTTGTCATAGATCTTCGGCAGATAGGCTTCCGGCCATTTGCGGATGCCGGGAATCGACGAGCCTTCTTCCGGCTGGGCGCCGATGATGCGCACCGCCTCGTTCTGTTCCTTCAGGTAGCGCGAGACACCCATGATGGTGCCGGTGGTGCCCATGGCGCTGACGAAGTGGGTGATGCGGCCGTCGGTATCGCGCCAGATTTCTGGGCCGGTGGTCTCGTAGTGGGCGCGCGGGTTGTCCTGGTTGGCGAACTGGTCGAGGATGATGCCCTGGCCGTCCTTCTGCATCTGCTCGGCCAGGTCGCGCGCATACTCCATGCCGCCGGTCTTGGGGGTCAGAATGATCTGGGCGCCGTAGGCAGCCATGCTCTGGCGGCGCTCGATCGACAGGTTGTCCGGCATGATCAGCACCATCTTGTAGCCGCGGATCGCCGCCGCCATCGCCAGCGCGATACCGGTGTTGCCGCTGGTCGCTTCGATCAGGGTATCGCCCTGCTTGATCTGGCCGCGGGCTTCGGCGCCGCGCAGCATCGACATGGCGGCGCGGTCCTTGACGGACCCTGCCGGGTTGTTGCCTTCGAGCTTGCCGAGAATGACGTTGTTACGTGCAGCAGCGTCCGCGCCGGGGATGCGCATCAGTTGCACCAGCGGGGTATTGCCGATCGTGTCTTCGATGGTCTTGTATGCCCTGTAGTTGGCCATTGAGTTGCTTTCTTCCGAAACCGAAAACACCATTTTAATCCGAGTTGCCGTTGGGCGTATGAAAGACAGTCCGTCGCCCCCGCGAAGGCGGGGGCCCATACTGAACAATAGGAATCGGTATTTTGCAATGCCGTGGTGCTTCAGAAATACCGGCTTAGAAACTCAGCATGGGTCCCCGCCTCCGCGGGGACGACGAGGTGGATCCTCAGCTCGCCGCTTTAGCCGGCTCCGCCTTGACCTTGGCCGCCTTCTCGGCCTTCTCTGCCTTGGCCGGCTTGGCCGCTGCCTTCTCGCCCGGCGCCGCCATCGGCGCGCCGTCCAGCGACTTGCCGTTCACCTGCAGGCCGGCCTGCGACAGCTTGGCGGCGCGCTTCTCGCCCACGCCCTTGACCCGCTTCTGGAAGTCGGCCCAATCCTTGAACTCGCCCTTGCCGCGTTCGTCGATGATTGCCTTCGACATGCTGGGGCCGACGCCCTTGACCCCGTCCAGCGCTGCGGTGTCGGCCTTGTTGACGTCCACCTGGGCAAACGCAAAGCCGGTCGACGCCACCAGGGCAGCGAGAGCAAGCATCAGTTTCTTGATCATCCTGTTTCTCCGTTATCGTTTAAATGTTGAATGGCAGGCGGCGGGTGCCGCCCGCGCGGATAACGGTGCCGGAGCCGGTAGCGTTGACCCGCCACGCTTGAGGCGGGTCAAACCGGACAAGACAGGAAGGATTAAGCGGCGTCGGTACGGCGGCGCTGCGCAAACAGCTCGTCGCGGGTGACGGTCGCGGTGCCCAGCTTGCCGACCACGATGCCGCCGGCGCGGTTGGCGGTGGCCAGCGCTTCCGGCAGCGAGACGCCGGCGCCCAGCATGGCGGCCATGGTGGCGATCACGGTGTCGCCCGCGCCCGAGACGTCGAACACCTCGCGCGCGTCGGCCGGCACGTGCACGATCTCGTCGCGCGTGTACAGGCTCATGCCCTCTTCCGAACGGGTCAGCAGCAGGGCTTCCAGGTCGAGCTCCTCGCGCAGGCGCTGGGCCTTCTCGGTCAGCTGCTCCTCGGTCTTCCAGCTGCCGACCACGCGCTTGAGTTCCGACTTGTTCGGGGTCAGCATGGTGGCGCCGCGGTAGGGCGTGAAGTCGTCGCCTTTCGGGTCGACCATCACGGTCTTGCCGGCGGCGCGGGCCAGGCGGATCATCTCGGCCACGTTGACCAGGCTGCCCTTGTTGTAGTCGGACAGGACGATCACGTCGTAGTCCGGCAGCAGCGCCTTGAACTGGGTGAGCTTGTCGCGCAGCACGGTCTCGGTCGGTGCCTCTTCGAAGTCGATGCGCACCATCTGCTGCTGGCGGCCGATCACGCGCAGCTTGATGATGGTGGAGATGGCTTCATCGCGCTTCAGGTAGCTGTGGATGCTGGAATCGTGCAGGATCCGTTCGACCGAGTCGCCGGCTTCGTCGTTGCCGACCACGCCCAGCAGGCCGCAATGGGCGCCCAGCGCCGCCGCGTTGCGCGCCACGTTGGCGGCACCGCCCAGGCGCTCTTCGCGCTTCTCGATGCGCACCACTGGCACCGGCGCCTCCGGCGAGATGCGCGAGACGTCGCCGAACCAGTAGCGGTCCAGCATGACGTCGCCCACTACCAGCAGGCGCACGGTTTCAAGTTGCGGCGCCTCGGCCTGGCGGTAGCTGTCGATGGCCAATTGCCGGCTCGGCACGACGGGAATCACTGAGTTGCTCATGCGCGCCTCACTTGCCGGCGCCGGCAACGTGGCCGGTGAGGACCGAACGGCCGATGCCGTGGTATTCGATGCCGAGGCCGGTCATCAGCGACGGATCGAACAGGTTGCGGCCGTCGATGATCACCGGCTGCTTCAGGCGTGCCTTGATCTGGTCGAAGTCGGGGCTGCGGAAGGCTTTCCATTCGGTGACGATCAGGAGCGCTTCGGCACCATCGAGCGTGTCCATCGGCGCCGGCTTGAAGGCGATGCGCGACAGGCTGTCGGCGTCCAGGTCGAGCGCCAGCACGCGCTTGGCCTCGTCCATCGCCACCGGATCGTGCACGGCGACCGTAGCGCCGCGCCCTACCAGTTCGGCCAGCAGCACGCGCGACGGTGCTTCGCGCATGTCGTCGGTGTTCGGCTTGAAGGCCAGGCCCCAGACCGCGAAATGCTTGCCGCTCAGGTCGTCGCCGAAGCGCTGCACGACCTTGCGGCCCAGCACCTGCTTCTGGCGGTCGTTGACGGCCTCCACGGCGCGCAGGATCAGCAGTTCCTGGTCGTACTGGCGCGCGGTGCGCTCGAGCGCCTGCACGTCCTTCGGGAAGCAGGAGCCGCCGTAGCCGGCGCCGGCGTACAGGAAGCTGGTGCCGATGCGCGGATCGGAGCCGATGCCGTGGCGGACCGCCTCGATGTCGGCGCCGACCTGGTCGGCCAGGTTGGCCAGCTCGTTCATGAACGAGATGCGGGTGGCCAGCATGGCGTTGGCGGCGTACTTGGTGAACTCGGCCGAGCGCACGTCCATCCAGTAGACGCGCTCGTGATTACGGTTGAATGGCGCGTACAGCAGCTTCATGAGGTCGCGCGCGCGCAGGCCGGCGGCGGAATCCTCGGTGCCGATCACGATGCGGTCGGGACGCATGAAGTCCTCGACCGCCGCGCCTTCCTTGAGGAATTCAGGGTTCGAGACGACCGCGAAATCCTCGGTGCTCTTGCCGCGCTTGGCCAGCTCGTCGCGGATGGCGGCGCCGACGCGGTCGGCGGTACCGACCGGCACCGTGGATTTGTCGACGATGACCTTGTAGCCGTCCATGTGGCGGCCGATGTTGCGGGCCGCGGCCAGCACGTACTGCAGGTCGGCCGAGCCGTCCTCGTCCGGCGGGGTGCCGACCGCGATGAACTGCAGCTGGCCGTGCGCCACGCTGGCTGCGACATCGGTCGAGAACTGGAGGCGGCCGGCAGCGCGGTTGCGCGCGACGACTTCTTCCAGGCCCGGTTCGTGGATCGGAATGCCGCCGCTGTTGAGCATGTCGATCTTGCGCGGATCGACGTCGAGGCAGAACACGTCGTTGCCGAGTTCCGCCAGGCAGGCGCCAGTGACCAGGCCGACATAGCCGGTGCCGATAATCGTAATTTTCATCAGTTCACTACCTTAGTTCATCACATTCAATTCTTCGGTGCGGCGCGGCGGGTAGGTTTCCCACTTGCTGCACCCCGGGCATTGCCAGTAGTACTGGCGCGCCTTGAAGCCGCAATGGCTGCACTGGTAGCGCGCCAGCTTCTGCGTATAGCCGTGCACCAGGTTCTTGACCATCGACAGCTCTTCCCAGACGTTGGCCGGGGCATCCATCAGCCGCGCTTCGAGCAATTTGTCCAGGCCCAGCAGGGTCGGGTTGCGGCGCAACTCCTCGACCACCAGCTGTTTGGCAGCTTCCACGCCGTTCAGTTCGATGACGGCCTTGAACACCACCTCGATCAGATCAATGGAAGACGCTTCTTCGAGATAGGAACGCAGCAGGCTGACGCCCTCCTCCGGCCTGCCCACCTTGCGGTAGCCGTCCATCAGGCGGCTGGCGACCAGCGCCACGTGCGGCACGCTCTGCTGTTCGACGCGGCGCCAGGTCTTCAGCGCGCCTTCGACATCGCCCTGGGCCAGCAGCGCGTCGCCGTACAGCATGGTGGCGCGCACGTTCTTGCGGTCGGCCTGCAGCGCCTTGTCGAGCAGCGCCTTGGCGTCGTCCGGCTGCAGGTGCACCATGGCGTCCTGCGCCAGCTCGCAGTAGAACTGGGCGATTTCCTTGTGGTGGGCCCCGGCGCCGGATTCCTGCAGGCCTTCGGCGGCCACGATGGCGCGGCGCCATTCCTTTTCGCGCTGGAAGATTTCCAGCAGCGCGCGCCGGGCCTGCACGCCGTACGGCGTCTCGACCAGCAGATTGAAGGTTTCCTCGGCGCGGTCGAGCAGGCCGGCCTTCAGGTAATCCATGCCGAGCTCGTACTGGGCGTGCACCTGCTGCTCGATCGGCAGGTCGGGACGCGACAGCAGGTTCTGGTGGACGCGGATCGCGCGCTCGGTCTCGCCGCGGCGGCGGAACAGGTTGCCGAGCGCGAAGTGCATCTCGGCGGTTTCGGGATCCAGCTGGACGATTTCGATGAAGGCGTCGATCGCCTTGTCGGGCTGCTCGTTGAGGAGGAAATTCAAGCCCTTGAAGTAGCCGCGCGGCAGGCTGCGCGATTCCGAGACGAGCTGTTTGATGTCAACCCGGGCGGCCAGCCAGCCGAGGGCGAAAAAGACGGGGATGCCGAGCAGCCACCAGATTTCAAATTCCATGTGTTTTTATTCGTGTGTTACTGGGGAAGGCCATGCGTTATCCGCGCGGCGCGACGCTGTCGGGCTGCGGCTGCGACACACCACTGGTGGCGGTGCCGGCAGCGTTCTGCAGGGCCTGGATGGTGTCCTTGTGCTGCGAACTCTCGCGGCGATGCCGGAACACCGTCGGTGTGACCGCCAGGATGCCGAGGAAGGCGCCGGCGATGAAGAAGGCCAGCAGCATCAGCACGAGCGGGCCGCGCAGTTCGTAGCCAAGGAAGAAATGCAGGTCGACCTGGTCGGTGTTCTTCAGGGCGAAGAAGAAGAACAGGACGAACAGCAGGCATCCGGCAATCGTCGAGACAAATTTCATCGGCAGGTCCCGTGGGGAGTGGCGTCAAAGGCGCAGTGTCGCATATTTGAAACGAGTTTTCAAAAGGCGGGCTAATCCGCCAAACCGTCGCCCCCGCGAAGGCGGGGGTCCATACTGAATTACCGGAGCCGGTTGGCATGCAAAAAGCGTCATGTCGATCGGCTTGCGGCGAAAATTTTCAACATATCCGGCGCAGCATGGGTCCCCGCCTTCGCGGGGACGACGAAGGTAGGCAGCGACGAGCGGGCGAAAAAAAACGGCATCCCCAGAGGAGACGCCGTTCTTGTCTGCTAGCCGCAGACGACTTCAGTCTTCGATGATCGGTTGCCCGACCATCGCGTCGACCCGCTCGCGCAACTGCTTGCCCGGCTTGAAGTGGGGTACCCGTTTTTCGGGGACCATCACCTTGTCGCCGGACTTCGGATTGCGTCCGATGCGGGGCGGCCGGCTGTTCAGCGCAAAGCTGCCGAATCCGCGGATCTCGATGCGCTGACCGGTCGCCAGGGCGTTGGTCATTGCATCGAGAATGGTCTTGACCGCATATTCCGCATCCTTGGCCACCAGCTGAGAATAACGCTCGGCGAGGCGGTTGATCAGCTCGGACTTGGTCATCTGCTCGCTCCAGATCTCAGGTCATTAACCCTTGCTTAGTTCTTGTTGTCGAACTTGGCCTTCAGCAGGGCGCCCAGGCTGGTGGTGCCGGTGGCTGCGCTGTTGTCGGACTGCAGGCGCTGCATCGCTTCGTTGGTCTCGGCGTTGTCTTTTGCCTTGATCGACAGCTGGATGCTGCGTGCCTTGCGATCGATGTTGATCACCAGGGCTTCGACCTTGTCGCCCACTTTCAGGTGGGTGCCGGCATCTTCCACGCGGTCACGCGAGATTTCCGAAGCGCGCAGGTAGCCTTCGACTTCGTCGTTCAGCGCGATCACGGCGCCTTTCGGCTCAACCGATTTCACGGTGCCGGTGACCAGGGTGCCCTTGTCGTTCAGCGACGAGAAGTTGTTGAACGGGTCGCCTTCCAGCTGCTTCACGCCCAGCGAAACACGCTCGCGCTCGACGTCGATGGCCAGAACCACGGCTTCCAGCTCGTCGCCCTTCTTGAACTTGCGCACGGCTTCTTCGCCGGACTCGGTCCAGGACAGGTCGGACAGGTGCACCAGGCCGTCGATGTTGCCCGGCAGGCCGATGAACACGCCGAAG